>OGHZ01000386.1_pt1 | contig 33802 bp, 33 predicted proteins | sample 1571661 | NCBI WGS metagenome assembly OGHZ01 (sample SAMEA2582040, study PRJEB24529) | metagenome | biome: Human gut stool | place: China | collected 2011 | reverse complement strand
AAAAGATGCGTAAGGAATTAGGACTGGATAGTAAGTCCGGATACAAAGACAGCGGGGTAGGTAATGGGAAAGATCCTTGGAGGAGTTACAGTTCTAATAGTAAGGTAGATTTTTATGTTAGACCTAATGGAGAAGTTGTAACAAACGCAGACTATATTAAATATAAAGATGTATTTAATAATAAAAAGTATTTTGATCAAAGTACAGGTAATCCTATTTGGCCCGGTCAAAATGGAGACCCCAATAAAGATGGGTATGTAAATGGTGAATGTAAGCAAGACATACTTAAAGCTGGCGTAGAATATGAAAGATACGGTGATAATGGAAATGCACATTATTATACCAGAGTAGGAGAGACACTTGAAGCACGTGCATTGCCACCTGGAAGTGAGTATAAAAAGACAATAAAAATTATTCCTACTGAGGATATTCCATGTACATCTGGGAAAATTGCACCATGGTTTGACCAACCTGGATATGGAACACAGTATTTTACTATTGAAACAAGAGATATGTTAGAACAAGAAGGTAAAATAATTATAAAACGTTAGTAATAATTTATATGGTTAAATTGTAATGAACAATTTAGCCATATAAAAATTTTAAAAGGAAATAAATGATGAGACTATGAGACTAGATGAAATAAGCCATATATTAGATGCTAATAATATACAATATATAAAAATACAAAATGGTATTCAGGAAAATCATGCAAATAATGAAGATTATTATGAATTAAAAAATTTAAAAGAAAAAGGATATATATATTATCATGTACAAGAAAAAAACAATAATGAGTTTGAAATTTTTCAATGTGATATTGCAGAAGCAAATAAATTTTTTTTAATAATCTTATTATCGAAAGCAGAATTAGAATATTCAAGAGATAAGAGAACTGAACTGTTTATGAAAATGTCAGATGTTCAGACAATATCGGATATACCGTATCAGATAAAAAAATATAATATTATGACAGATTATTTTATAGGAGAAAATAAAGAGGTTACAATCAATATAATTATTAAAGAAAAAGAATATTTACTATGCATAAATAAAAATTCATTTACAGTTTATAGTGAGAAAATAGATACATTTGCAAAAGTAAAAAACAGGTTGATTTTCTTCTTGTTAAAAAATGATTTTTTAACAATGGTAATGGAAAAAGGAAAATATGAAGGTTATATTTTAAAAATGAATCAGGAAGATTATAAGCATTTTTTTGAACCTTTACAAATGTGTTTATAAAATATGCTAAAAATTATCATGGCAAAATGTACTTCGCACCTTGGAAACTTAATAATCCCAGTAATTAAAATGTGTAAATTTATAAAGGTACCAATAACAGGAAAGTATTGATGGAGTATTAAAAAAATATCAAGGGTTAGCTTTTAAGCATAGTAGAGAGAAAGATGAAAAAGTAGTATGTATTTTGATATGTAGTGTTAGTATGTTGGTGACAGGATGCAGTGGTAAGATTGCACAAAAAAATGCAGATGGAACAGTCACAAAAATGAAATATGAAAGTGCAGTACCATTACAAAGAGCACCATATTTTGAACAATATACAGATCATGTTCAGGGCACGTTACTATAACCCGGTGATCGGACGATTTACACAGGAAGATACTTATTACGGGGATGGACTGAACCTGTACGAATACTGCAGGAACAATACGATAACGTATAAAGATCCGACAGGACACAATATCTGTGCGACGCAGAGAGATTTATACCACAAGTATAGAGAAGAGGCAATGAATCCACAGGAAGCCTACCAAAAGATGCGTAAAGAATTAGGACTGGACAGTAAGTCCGGGTATAAAGACAGCGGAGTAGGTAATGGAAATGATCCTTGGAGGAGTTACAGTAGTAGAAATGGTTCCAATATCTTATTTTTGCCAGGACCAAGTCAAAGTTCTTTTAATGTAGGAGAACGAATTGTATCTAAAAGTGTATTTGAGAATTATATTCAGGGAAAGAGTGAGTTTAAATTAGGTTTACCAGGAGCTGAATCCTTCTTTTTTAACAAACCAGGAGAAAATTCAGCAACTCGATCACTTCAGGCAGCAGTAAATGCAGGTTTTACAAGACAAAATATTGCAGATACCGTTTTTTATGGTGGAAATGAACTTGTTAGAATTCAATTTAAGCTAGATAAGGTAGATCAAATTGTGGTTCCAGGAGTATCAAAAATACCAGAAGGCATTGGAGATGGTACAATACCTGGGACAAATGAGTTGTTTACTGGAAAAGGATACACACAAAATTATCTCGGAGAAAAGGGATATAATGAATATATAGCAACAAATGCTATATTTACTCAGGATGATATAATTTCATATCAATATTTAGGAAAAATAAGAAAGTAGAGTGACATTATTTATTATGCAGTGTAATTGTAATCAATATAAAAAAGGTGAAGTGAAGTTTAAAAAAGAAGATTACTGGACATTTCAAAGATATATTTTTATGGGAAAGTTATATAAGTGCAATTACTGTGAATCTTTGTGGGCTGAATACATGGGAGGGCATGGTTGGACTGCATATTATAAACAGGAAGCAGATACAATATTTGCGGAGCCTTCGTCGGGAGTGAGCCGTATGGATAACAAAATATATTATGATGAACAAAAGATGCAGGAATGGAATGAAACTTTGAAGACTATTCCTGAAGAAAAGGAAAAAATTATTGCTGATGTAATAATACCTGGTGATGTAATGTCAATTCTTAAACTTTTGTTTAAAGATGAAAAAAGCATGAAACATTGGTTATTTACAAGTAGAGAAAGGTTAATGCAATTTGAAACGCCAATAAACATTATGAAAAGAAAAGGAGGAATGGATAGTATAAGGCAAATCTTATTAGATAAATATAGAGAGATGAATCAGAAGAATTCCATATGAGATCAGAGTATTGTTACCATATAGAAGAACATAATATTTATTACGTTAACATCGCACATAAATTTTAGCTATGCACCTTGAAAGTTCAATATCTGGCATTCATTTAGTTGCCGAAAATAAAGCTGCTTCTAATATTAATTTTAACTTCTAAGTTTAGAAGTGCATTCATATTTCATAGGTAAAGAAGAATCATGAGGACAGCAGGGAATACCATTTTCATTGATGGTATAGTCTGGATTTTCAAGACCAGATCGTGCATTTAGAGGTATATAAGCCTTCTGAAAATGTTTATCTTTACCAAAAGTATCGCCAGTAAGAAGTTTTTTATAAAGTTCTACAGCATCAAAAGAAGCATCACCAAGAAATGTTTTGGGGTTAATCAGTGGATGTTTGGAAAAGAAGTCCATGAGTGTCGGGATCAAAAGTTTTGAATCATGAACACTTTTATCTTCGTCAGGGGAGTCGGATTTCTTTTTGACAACGATATCAGGATGAGATGCCATAAAGTCTTTGAGGTTATCAAATACCAGTTGTAACTCGTCTAAGAAATCCTGTTTAAATCTGGTAATTTTAGAAGCGTCAGGTACTTTACTAAAACCACAGAATTCACGCAGTGGTTTTGAGTAGATAAGAAAAGTTAAAAGAAGCTGGTCAGTAGGTATAGAAAAGATACGCTGGATAATCAAAGCCCAGAGTAAGGATTTTAAAGAGTATTTACGGGTTCTGCCCGTTGATGCATAAAAATGATTACGAAAAGTAATCGGAATAATTTCATCAAGGTCAATGTGAGTTTCAAGAAGCGAAAGAAACGCAGGTTTGTCATTATCAAATTTATTTTGGCAATCTTCAAAAATTTCTGCCAGGGAGAGCTGTTTATGTGTTATCATGTGAGTATATCTCCTTTTAGGTGGAAGGTTAATAGTTTCTAGTCAACTCTATTTTACCATAAACCTTGAGGAGATATTTTATTTTAGCAACAAAAAAGAGCCGATTTTATGCGGCTTGTGGCGTTTTGCAAACGCCTATCCTTTGGATTATAGAGTGAGGATATTCTGGGAAAATCATTTTGCAGTGTTGGGAGAGGCACAGACGACACTCATTGATGAAATAGAAATTTTATAAAAAGGGAGAGAAAAAGTGGCAGGATTTAAAATACCTATATTTGAAAAAGGTTCTGTATTAACACAGGAGATGTTAGAAGCTTTAAAAGGATATGCAGTAGACCTTGGCAATTTAAGCTATACAGGATATTCTGATGGGATTTTATCAGGGTGTCAGGTAACAATGTCAGGAAATATGCTCTACATTCATAAAGGAATGTTGATATATGGACAGAGGCTGTATTTCTTGTCTAAGGAAATGAATATTGTAGTGAATCCGGGAAAACAATGGCAGGTTCTACGGATCCGGATTGGGAATATGAATAAGGCTAAAAATTTCCTGATTGGTGATATGCAGCTTGAATTAGCGTCAGATGTACAGGAAAGTAAAGATAAAATAGAAATTTGCAGATTTCGTTTGCAGGATGGAGCACTACTTCGTAATAAGTATAGGGATTTTCAAGACCTTACAACAGAATTTGATACAATAAATGAAATCTATGCACAATGGTCAGGATATGAAAATCCAACAATTTCTAATCGGGTACTGAAAGAGTTTGCCAAAGAGGCTATGAAAAAGGGAGTTAAAGATCCTGTAGATATTGCTTTTGTTACGCAGATTCTGTCACTGGACAGTAAGAGTATGAATCGGGAGGCAATCCAGTTTTATATAGCATCCAGATTACAGAGAAGTTATACAGAAATGAGCAACCTTGATATTTACAGAGGATTACAGGAAGTATTACGAAATGTAGGCAAACAGGGAATAGAACACAGACCGGTTTCAGCAGGAATGGAAAGACGCATTATTGTAGATTAGTAAAAGAAGGAATTAAATTATGGAATATAAGGATGAAGAAATATTAAAGAAGAAAAAAGAAATTGAACAGGCAGAAAAGAAATCAGAAGCAAACAAAAACCAGGAGTCAGAGGCACAGGAATCTATTTATGATGAGAAAGTGCATATTATTGGTGTTGAAACCCATTTTGAAAGAAGACAGATACCTGAATTAAAAGTAAGTATATATATGCCGGAAAATTTCTTTCGGTTAGCAGATGATGTCAAAAAATTAATCTATCCTGCCGGAAACGCACCAAGCCATGTATTTGCAGGGGAAGATATTAATTTCCAGATGGCATTAAGTCAGACTGTTCATAAAGTCCCTGATAGTGACATGAAACAGTTTGTAGATACATCAGCCCAGATACTGCAGGCTGTTGGGCCCAAAGTCACAATTGTAGAGAAGATAGTAGAGGAAAAGGTAGATGACAATGGCGATTCCATCCATATAGGAATGCTTGCCTTTGTATCCAGAGCAGTGGATATGATGGTTTACAACATACAGTATTTTGTAAGTATAGATGGACAGCTATTGCTTGGAACAATAAACTTTCCCAGTAAGTTCAAAAAGAGAATGATTCCGATGGCGAAGGAAATAATTCGTAGTATAGAAATTATAAAGACAGAAGAAGAGTAAAAAAGAGAGAGTCATTTAGGAAGCATGAGAATATCAATAGCAGAATTTGAGGAAACATATCTGCCGGCTATGGAAGAAGAGTTTAAGCAGGATACCATGGACAGCGTTATGGAGCATCATGATTCTATCTGTAAACAATTATGGAAGGAAACGGAAACTGCTGCAAAGTTTGCAGTGAAATTCCAACAACAGATTCCTATACCTATTGGTGAAATACAGATTTCCTTATTAGTTACCTCTTTGTATCTGGATAAACCTCAGATAGGAATTGCAGCTTATGATATGAGAGGTATTTATGGAAATGAATTATTTCAAATAAAATATGATGCTTCATGGTTATTTACTCAATGGGATAAATATCGGAATAAAATCCTACAGAAGATAGAGGAATTACATGTTGAAAACTATATACATGCTGAAGCCGTCAGGCAGATGATGCATAAAAGTATTCCTTTTCTGATGCAAAGTATGTGTGTACTTGCCAAATATCCATTAAGGGAGTTTGAAAAGCTGGAAGCTGCTGATGAATTGTTATTAACAGAAAGCTTCAGACTGACGATAGGAGGATATCGGGACTGGAGCAGAATATTATATGTCAGAAGACCACAGTTGGATATATTTTTTCATGATTCCTCGGAATTATTGCGCTACTGCAAGTTTAATGAGGCGGTATATAACCATAAGGAATTCAATAAATTGGATTTAATGTATACAAAATTTGTTAATTGTGAGTTTGTACATTGTGATTTCAAAAATGTTGAATTTCAGGATGTTGTTTTTGAACATTGCAGAATATACCATTGTACTTTTGAAAATGTGAATTTCAGCGGTGGTACTTTTATAGATACTACACTTAAGAAAAATGTCTTCCATGAGATTACATGGAATGAAGAACCAAAATACATGAATGAAATTCAGGATTTCTATAAGGGTGTGGAATTTATAGACTGTATCACTGATGATGAAGCAATTTTAAAGCAGGGGGTATAAAATGGAATATTATTTAATAAAACAGAGCAGTAATATAATAAACCCTGTTAAATTATTGAATTTGGATACCAACGTATATACGAGCCAAATGTCACATAAGGATTTTAAACAATTGGACAAGGTCAAGGTTGCATATATCCAGTATGAAGAAACACAGGAAATTCCTGATATTTTGACACAGCCTGCTTACATGGTATCAGATACAATTCGTAAGGTTATGAAAATGTATGATGACCGTATTTCCTTCAAGGCAGTACAGGTCTATCCCGATAAAAGGGAAGACATTGAGGCAGCATCCGGAACTTATTGGATTTATGACTGTGTTATGGAGGACTGTCTGCATGAGGATACCATAATTTATCCTAATGGTGCTGTAAAAGAAATCATTCTCGACCAACATAAAATAAAAGGCAGGGATATTTTCCGTATCAAAGGTATTGTTGAGAATAAGACAATCATATCACTGGCGGTAGCAGAAAGTATTCTCAGACGCAATCCATATGGAGTAGGAATAGAAAGGGTACAGGTGAAGTAAAGAATGGCAGCAGGCAAGAAACAGTATGTGTACAGACTTATGAAAGCAAAGTGTTCCTGTGGAGACCAGAAATTTGAACAGAATCTGAACCTGCCTCTGGATCATGGCGTGATTTATCAGGATGCAGAACACCCATTGATGAATGCCAATGATCATGTGTCAGGTGAGCATATACTCACATTTGGCAGATGTAAATCTACCAGTAATCCGGGCGGAACAGCAGGATTTCTGGCAGATATTCTTACAATGGGTATAGGAAGTGAGATTTTGCAGTCAACGATTGGGACTCCCTGTAAACCAATGACTGTTACGCCATGGATAAACGTAGATGAGGATTACTTCATTGACGGTGCACCTGCGTTGACGATAGAGAGTACGTTGCCATGCTATTATGGAGGAATTATAACGATAGTTGTGGAGAAAACAGAAAGTACGGATTCCGAGGGGGATAATGCATCTGAGGAAGATAAAGATATTAAAGATCAACTGCCAAGCGAAGTACAGGAGAAAATCGACAGCTTTACCGATGCACAACCCTCCAATCCACAATCGGCTGCAGAGGAAGCGTTGGCGGCAAGTGCGGCAGAAGTCTCTGCCAGTGAAACAGGAGCAGAGATAGGAATGATTTCACCCACCAACATTCCAAGACCGGGTTTTGATGAAATGATAGAGTATGCGAAAGGAATCATTCCACAGAGGATGAGTAATGATACTATGCTGAAGGCATTCGACTTTATGAGTAGTGCCTGCCCAATCAGTAGTAAAACAATAGAAAGTAATGCGGAGTGGAATGCGAAGAAACTTACACAAATTGATGAAAATGGGGAGAGTATTTATATACCCAAGGCTGGTTCTTATATTGAAAATCAGAGTCAATGGGAGAATGTAAAATTTGGATGTAGTCCCAATTCCAATATGAGTTATTCAGGATGTGAAATTATAGCAACCTATAATGCGCTGTCGGCATTAGGAGAATCTACTTCAGCGGATACAATGGTAAATCTGATTAGTACCTATGAGAAGGATGGCGCAGCTCTTTTTGGAGAATTTGGAACATCACCACATGCAATAGAAAAATATATGGAAAATGCCGGTTATCAGGTGCAGACGACAACTTCTACAGATGCTGAGAAGATTAATGCAATCGGTGACAACAGCGATGTAATCATTGCCACAGTATATAATGATAAAAACGATATTACAAGGCAAATACATACTGTATGTATTACAAAAACGCCAGAGGGAAACTATGTTGCACATAATACGGGTAAATATAATGGAAAAAAATATGAAGAGTCAGAGAAAGTAAGTACGTTGAATGAGGCTATAAATCAAATAAGTACAGAGCCACAGGCAATTAATATAGTAGGGGTCAAAAAGTAATAAAGGAGAAAATAGAAATGAAGAAAAAAAGCTGTGGTTTATTTATATTTTTAGTAATATTTATGCTAGCAGGCTGTCAAATTCAAAAAGATGATTATTTTACAGAAAATGGTTATTTTCGAGTAGAGTGTATCAACGCTAGTCAAAACAGTACTACTTATAATCTGCAACAAAATGATTCTTATTATTATATTGCATCGAATGGTTTAGTATATTGCTATGATTACGAAGAACAAAAAAATGAACTGACATATGTGACAGAAAAAGCAATTATCGAAGGGAAAATAAATGGCGAGTATCTTATATATACCTATTCTTCTTACAGTCAGTATAAAGTTAATCGAGTAAACCTGAAACAGAAAAAAGAAGAATGTATTTATGAAGAACCAGGTAGTGCAAAAGTGCGAATTGAATTAATTGATAATGATGTGTATATACAAGTATGCGATGACGAGCTTGTAACATATAGATGTCCAATAGATGGAGACTTTGCAACACAGATGCAACAAATAAATGTAAAAAAACATCTTGCAAGTGGTATTTCCACAGATAACGAACAGTATACACATCTGGCAGATAGAGACATTGTGATTAAAAGAAACAAAAGCTCTAGTGTATACCAGTATTTCAGTTATCAGATAGCGGAAGAACCAGAACAGCTTATTACCTGTTTCAATAATAAAGAGTATGCCAATTCAAGATTAGTGAAAGGTTACCTGACAACAGAAAATGAAAATGAAATCAGGGGAATCATGTGTGTGTCGGATAACGTAATGGCAAGTGTTATGCTTGGGCAAAGTGATATACGTAGAGATGTATTATTTAGCCTGAACGTTGATACCGGAGAAAGTCAGATTTTGTATGATACAAAGAATAATCAGACCAGAATAGTAGGTTATGAGGATGGCATTCTGTATCTGTTCCAAAATGACTACAAGGTGTATAGTCAACCCTTGTCAGATGGTGAAGCGACAGAACTATTGTCTATTCCAAAATCAAATGATGTGACATTTGATTGGTATGGAGATTATATGTTTGTGATATATAGAGATACTAACAATCTAACCGGCAACCAATATCCGACATATGATGTACAGGCAGTTAAGGTAAAATAGGGCTATGACGAAAAAGAAAATTATGAATATGAAACAGAAATATAGTGTGTTGCTTACGCTCTTTTTAATGGCTATGCTAGCAGGCTGTCATATACAAAAAGATGATTATTTTACAGATAATGGTTGGTTTCAGGTAGAATGCATTAACAGCAGTGAAAATAATGGATATAGTGAAATCCAGGACTTGAATTATTACTATCTTTCTGGAAACAAAGGGATGAACCGATATAAAATTGATACCCAGGAAAGAGAATTAATCAGTAAGACTGAAAATGCAGCTATTATCTATCAGTTTAAAATCCCTTATGTAATATATACATATGCAGTACCAGGAGATAAGTATAGGGTAAACAGGATTGATCTTGAAAATAAAAAAGAAGAGTGTATATATGAAGCACCTGAGTCTAAGTATCCTATAATCAATATTATAGGTGATGACCTGTATATTCAGATGGAAACACAACAGAATCAATTTATAACATATAGATGTCCTGTAGATGGGGATGCAGCAAACCAATTACAGCAGATAGAAAATACACAGCCATTTTCGTGTAATGTATCTACGAGTGAAGAACAATATATAAGTTTGGTAGGACATGATATTGCAATCAAAAAAAATAAAGGCTCTAGTGTATATCAATATTTTAGTTATCAGGTAGATGGAGGATCGGAGAAACCCATCGATTGCTTTAACAAAAAAGGATATGCCAATTCGAGATTAGTCAAGGGTTATCTGACGGCAGACAAAGAAAATGAGATTAGAGGTATTATGTGTGTATCAGGCAATCCAATAGAAAGTGTTTCATTGAATCAGGGAGACATAGTCAGAGATATGCTCTTTGACTTGAATCTTGATACAGGCGAAAGCCAGATCTTATATGATACAAAAAATAATCAAACGCGAATCGTAGGGTATGAAGACGGTATTGTATATCTGTTCAAAAATGATTATAAGGTATACAGCCAGCCATTAGAAGGTGGTAAAGCCACAGAGATACTTTCCATCCCGAGATCAAATGATGTGATATTTGACTGGTGTGAGGATTATCTGTTTGTAAGATACAGGGATACCAATAACAGAGTCGATAATCAATACCCACAGTATGATATACGGGGAGCCAAGGTAAAATAAATAGGAATAAGATGAAAAAGTCAATAAAAAAAGTAGTATGTATTTTGATTTTGATATGTAGCGTTAGTATATTTGTGACAGGATGCAGTGGTAAGATTGCACAAAAAAATGCAGATGGAACAGTCACAAAAATAAAATATGAGAGTGCAGTACCATTTCAAAGAGCACCATATTTTGAACAATACACAGATCATGTAGACATGACATTTAATGGTATAGTCTGGTATAGTGCGTATTTGGCAAATAAATCAGATGTGGAAAAATATGATGATTATACGCTCCTTGCGCAAAGTACAAACACAAAAGTGTATTATGAGAAGGATGAATCTGATGCAAAAATCAAAAGAGACTTTGTTTATGTAATGGATTTAGGTGGAACAGATGAAGGATATATTATTTTCATTGCAGCATACAGTCCATGGAATAACTATAATGATTTTGATACCGGTATTCAATATCTGGTAAATGGTAAACAGACAGAAATGGATTCTGATTTCGAATTTCTGATAGATGAACAGGAATTTTATGACGAACAGGATAGACAGGAAGAAGAGGAGAATACAAGGGATGTATAACAAGAGGACATGGGAAGGTCTTTATGAGTCATTTATTGTAACAGGAGCAGTACTAGTAATTTTTGCAGTATTATTTATAAAAAACAAGGGTATTCAGGAATTACCGATTGCAGTTGGAATACTTATTCTGGGACTCGTACTTTTAGTATTTGGTGTGTATAAAAGAGTGAAACGATATCAGGAAACTCATCAGGATACGAACTATGAGATAGATCAGACCAAAGAGTATGTGTTTACTATGCAGACATCACAGGATCACATTGAAACGGTCAATAGCTATGCCCAAATGGAGGAAGCAATTAAGAATCTGGACAAGATGAAACAGGGGTGTGTAGAAATCAAAATTCAGCCGCCTATGGGAGGAATCAAACAGATAAACGTTTTTTACTGGGATCAGGATGCATATGCACATACATATATATTGCAGGAGAGAGAGCAGGGGGAAGGCTATTGGGTAAGCACCTGTGATAAAGCAATCGGAGCATTGTATGATCTCAAGCAGTTATATGTGAAACACAAGCCAATACAGTACAGTATGTATCATAGAAAAGAAACGGAGGTGAGGTAGGTGTCAACAGTATTTAACAGAATGCCGGATGAGGTGCAGTTTGTTATTATAACAGGAGTTTTTATTGCCTGTTTATTTGCAGCAATTCCACATCATTTTGAGAAGGCTGCATATAGAGACACTCCGGCAGTAAGTTATGAAAAATATCAGGATCAGGCGGGCTACCCTGCAGGCTCAGGATTTACAGATGTTAAATCAGTAGCTGATATGGAAAGTTTGAATAATTTTGTAATAACTGTTGATGCCAAAGATATAACACCAACCCATAAGTATATGTCAATATTGGGTAGATCATACTTTGGGGGAATAGGCAGAGTTATTCAGAACTGTACAGAACATGGAATAGGACAATATTATACGGTTATTTTGGAGAGTGGAGAAAAAATAATTGTTTTTCTGGACGACTTTGCAGTAGAGATACCTAAAGAAGGTAAAGTAACATTACCTGTAGGAAGAATATGGGAACTGAACACCATAGATGATACATTTAGAGAAATACAGAAAGAGCAGGGAATATCAGAAGAAAATATAAAATGGTATGTAGATGCGGCTGGTGAATGGAGAAACAGTGAACAGGCTAAAGCGATTAACGATAAAAAATTCTTTAGAGGAATTCTGATATTTTTGCTTGTAGCTGCAATTGAGATAATAATCTTCAAAATAGATAAAATGAAACATGAATAAAGGTAAAACCTTCAATAGATGAAAATGAGAGAGAAAAGCATGAACATAGGAAAGATAACAGTTAGCCAGTTAATTGTCAAAGTGAATGTCCCCTTTGAAAAAATACTGGATATTAATATTGTACAAAAAGAAAATGAACAGGGGATGATGCATCTGGTACTGGAAGCTGCTGATACGATGACGCTGCAGACTTCGGCAACGTTACAGAATACAGCAGTTACAGTACTTTTACCGGACCATAGAGTGCTCTATAGTGGTTACTGTGAAAGTGTAATGTTACAGAGACAGGCGGGATATCATAAATTGATATTGGAAGTGTGTTCAAGTGCATATTTATTGGACCGGGAAGCACATACAGAAACTTTTCAGAGCCCATCCAAGAAAATGGGTGATGTTTTTGGTGCAGTATTGGACAAATATTCTGCATTATATCAGTTAAGAAATAATCCGGCAATAGCTACTGTCATATACCAGCAAAATGAAACAGACTGGACTTTTATTCGCCGCATAGCGAATCAGTATGGTCAGCAGGTATATGTGAACAGCAGAAGCAGACAGATTGATATCAAAATCGGTACAGGGCTGATGCAGACCTTTGCAGAAGCAACGCTGGAGAGAAAGTTGTCCTCCGGTAAGGATATTGCAGAGCTAAGACAGAACCAGATGAACAATAATGAGGCATCCAGCTATCAATTTTCAATAAACAACTCTGATTATCTCCAAAAAGCCCGGAAATACGGGCATTTCACGGGATATAAGAACTGAATTTACTACCGATTTACTACTTTCGGATTGAGCTTTGACACGCTTCTTCCTCCCGTGAAGCCCACCGCCCAAATAGTGACACATCGAAAATTGAATACGACACCGCAGACAGCGGCGTTCTCTTTTCCCCTTTGGGGAGATCAGGACGCCGCTTTTTTTGCGCCCAAAACCAGAAAGGAGGCGACCGCCTATGTACTTTACTTCCGGCAGCGACCGGGCCTTTGAACAGCTCATGCAGACGAGGCCGGGCGCAGATCATTTTGACAGCGGCGAGGCCGGAGCGCCGGAGGACTGCGGCACCTGCCGTTTCTACCGCCCGCACTGGAAGTACCAGTTTTGTGTGTATGAGGAATGTCCCTACCAGCCGGGCAAGCGCACCGCCCTTGACGGCGCGGTGAAATTTCAAGTGAAAGGAGTGGACGACGAGATGGCAGTTTTTCGAGTGGAGAAAAACCGGGGCTACACGGTGATGTCTAACCACCACCTGCGGAACAAGGACTTGTCCCTGAAAGCCAAGGGCCTGCTGTCGCAAATGCTGTCCTTGCCGGAGGATTGGGACTTTACGCTGAAAGGCTTGTCCCTTATCAACCGGGAACAGATCGACGCGATCCGGGCGGCTGTCCGGGAGCTGGAACAGGCGGGCTATATCGTGCGTTCCCGTGAGCGTGACAGCCAAGGCCGCCTGCGCGGAGCGGATTACATCATTTACGAACAGCCCCAGCCTGTGTCGGATTTACCTACATTGGAAAATCCAACATTGGATAATCCAACGCAGGAAAAGCCTACGCAGGAAAAACCAACGCAATTAAATAAAGATAGATCAAGTAAAGAGAAATCAATTACGGATGGATCAAATACCGATTCCATTCCTATCCTTTCCCCTCCCTCTCCTTTGGGGGAAGAAGCGGCTGCGCCGCCGGAACGGAAAGGAACGGGAGCGAAATCACAGAGCGTCGTAGAGATTTATCGGGAGATCATCAAGGACAACATCGAGTATGAACACCTTTGCCAGTACGCCAAGGGGATTGACCGGGATATGCTGGACGAGATCGTGGACTTGCTGGTGGAAACCGTATGCAGCGCCCGAAAGACCATCCGCATTGCCGGGGACGATTACCCCGCCGAGCTGGTGAAATCCAAGCTGATGAAGCTGAACAGTTCTCACATTGAGTTTGTCTTTGACTGTATCAGCAAAAACACCACGGAAATACGGAACATCAAAAAATACCTGCTGGCGGTTCTGTTCAACGCCCCAAGCACCATCAACGGCTATTACACGGCGCTGGTGGCCCACGACATGAACACAGGCAGTTGGGGAACCCCGCAAAATCGGTGATTTTGTGGGGAGAGGAGGAACAGCGAAATGAGCGAGCTTTTCACGCTTGCGTGGAAACAAGCGATATGGAGCTTGTGACGACGAGAAAGGAGGCCGACCCTATGAAACAGGGTGCTTTGATTTTTGACGAGCAGACAGACCGCTACGACATCCGCTTTGACCTTGCGGACTATTACGGCGGCCTGCACTGCGGAGAAACTTTTGATGTGATGGTGGGCGGCAGATGGAGGCCGACCCGCATTGAAATGGCCGAGAACTGGTATCTGGTGGGAATCCATGCCGACGACCTCTCCGGCCTGCGGGTGCGGATTTAAGCCATCCGCCTGCCTGCTGACTTTCCAAAGGAGGGATAGCAGTTGCAGGAAGAAGTAGACCAGAAAACCATAGCGTTAGCGGTTAAGACGGGCAAGCTCACCGCCCAAGTGCTGCAAGCGGCCATCCAAAAATATCTGGCCGCCCGGCAGAAAGGGACGGGCAAGGCCCGTCACGGACAGCAGAGCTTACGGCAGCTCAAAAAGGACGGTTCCGCCCTGTCCAACATTGAGATCACCGACGCCAACATTGGCTTATTTAAGCCCTGCGCCAAGAAATACGACATTGATTTTACCCTGCGGAAAGACCGCACTACCCATCCGCCCCGGTATATCGTGATCTTCAAATCCAAGCAGGCGGACAATCTGGAACAGGCGTTTAAGGAGTTTACGGCCAAGAAGCTCAAACAGCAGGAACGCCCCTCCATCCGAAAGACCCTTGCCGTCCTGAAAGAAAAGGCAGCGGCCAGAAGTAGCCAGCAGGCCAAGGAGAAAATCAAGGAAAGGGGGCTGTCACGATGAAGCCGGAAATGAAAAAGCTGATAATCGCTAACCTGCCCTACCTGCTGTTTGTTTACCTGTTCGGCAAGCTGGGACAGACCTACCGGCTGGCGGCTGGGGCGGACTTGTCGGAAAAGCTATTGCACCTTGCGGACGGCTTTTCCCTTGCCTTTGAAAGTGCCGCCCCCAGCTTCCACCTGTTCGATCTGGCGGTGGGCGTGGCCGGTGCAGTGGCACTGCGGCTGATGGTGTACTGCAAGAGCAAGAACGCCAAGAAATACCGCCGGGGCGTCGAGTACGGCAGCGCCCGTTGGGGAGGCCCCAAAGATATAGCCCCGTACATCGACCCGGTGTTTGACAACAACATCCTCCTGACCCAGACGGAACGCCTCACCATGAACAACCGGCCCAAAGACCCCAAGACCGCCCGGAACAAAAATGTGCTGGTGATCGGCGGTTCCGGCAGCGGCAAGACCCGGTTCTTTGTGAAGCCCAACCTCATGCAGTGCGTGTCCAAGGACTACCCAACCTCATTCGTGATTACTGACCCGAAAGGAAGTCTGATCGGCGAGGTGGGCCAGCTCCTTGTGCGGTGCGGCTACCGGGTAAAAGTGCTGAATACCATTAACTTTTCCAAGAGTATGCGCTACAACCCGTTTCGCTACATCCATTCGGAAAAGGACATTTTGAAGCTGGTAAACACGCTGATCTGCAACACCAAGGGCGAGGGCGAAAAGAGCGCCGAGGATTTTTGGATCAAATCGGAACGCCTGCTGTATTCGGCCCTCATTGGCTATATCTGGTACGAAGCGCCGGACGATGAAATGAATTTCACCACGCTGCTTGAAATGATAAACGCCAGCGAAGCCCGCGAGGACGACCCGGAATTTCAATCCCCGGTAGACCAGATGTTTGAACGGCTGGAAGAAAAAGACCCGGAACACTTTGCGGTGCGCCAGTACCGTAAATTCCTGCTGTCGGCGGGCAAGACCCGCAGCTCCATCTTGATAAGCTGCGGAGCCAGATTAGCGCCCTTTGACATCCGGGAAGTGCGGGAGCTGATGGAGGACGACGAACTGGAACTTGACACCATCGGGGATCAAAAAACAGCCCTGTTCCTGATTATGTCGGACACGGACACGACCTTTAATTTCATTTTGGCAATGGTGCAAAGCCAGCTTATCAATCTTTTGTGTGACCGGGCCGATGACAAATACGGCGGGCGGCTGCCCGTCCATGTGCGGCTGATTCTGGACGAGTTTGCCAACATCGGCCAGATTCCAAACTTCGACAAGCTGATCGCCACCATCCGAAGCCGGGAAATCTCGGCTTCTATTATTTTGCAGAGCCAGTCGCAGCTAAAGGCCATTTACAAGGACGCGGCGGAAATCATTTCCGACAACTGCGACTGTACGCTGTTCCTTAGTGGCAGGGGCAAGAACGCCAAGGAGATTGCGGAGGTGCTGGGCAAGGAAACCATTGACAGCTACAACCAAAGCGAGAACCGGGGCGCGCAGACCTCCCACGGACTGAACTACCAAAAACTCGGAAAGGAGCTGATGAGCCAAGACGAAATTGCAACGATGGACGGAGGCAAGTGTATTTTGCAGGTGCGCGGCGTAAGGCCATTTTTCAGTGAGAAATACGACATCACCCGCCACCCCCGCTATAAATACCTCTCGGACGCTGACAAAAAGAACACCTTTGATGTGGACAGCTACCTGTCGTCCCTGCGCCGGAAAAAGCGGCGCGTGGTAACAGAGGACGAACCCTTTGACCTCTACGACATTGAGCTGTCGGATGAAGATTTTGCCGCAGAATAAAGCGGCCATAGAGAAAGGAGCGTGACCGATGGGACACTCGGACGAATGGACATTTGCGGATTATTTCAGGTATGAGAAAGAAATCTACCGGGCGATCATTTCCGCTGCGGTGCTGTGCCAGTGGATCGCGGAACATGATACCCCGCCCACAGACGGGGAAGCCGAAGAACTTGCAAGGGAAATAGACCGCAGACTGTGTGAAGCATGGGGCGAAATTTTTTCGCTGGCTGTGCTGGAATGGCGGGACGGCCAGTAACTCCGGGCCGTCTGCGGATTGTGAGGCTGCCGCTGTGAACGGCGGCTTTTTTTGCACCCAAACACCATCACAATCTGAATTTATGGAGGTAAATTTATGGAATTTTTCAATAGTGCAGTTGATACTTTGCAGACCATCGTTGTGGGCCTCGGTGGAGCGCTTTGCGTATGGGGCGGCGTCAATCTTTTGGAGGGATACGGGGCGGACAACCCGGCAAGCAAGTCACAGGGAATCAAGCAGCTTGTCGCCGGAGGCGGCGTTGCCCTCATCGGCATGACCCTTGTTCCGCTGCTGTCCGGGCTGCTGGGATAACCCCATGTGCCTTAGAAAACCCTCCGCGCCCTCTCTGATCTGGGAGGGCGCGGGAAAGGAGGTGTCCCCACATGATCGGTGATTTAATCGGGGAATGGATCAAGGGAATCCTGATCGACGGTATCATGGGCAACCTGTCCGGCCTGTTTAACACAGTTAATACCAAAGTCGGGGAAATCGCGTCGGATGTGGGCAGTACCCCGCAGGACTGGAACGGCGGCATTTTCTCCATGCTGCAAAACCTGTCCGAAACGGTGATCGTCCCCATTGCGGCGGCCATTCTCGCCCTTGTGATGTGCTATGAGCTGATCGACATGATTGTGGAAAAGAACAATATGCACGACTTCGACAGCTCCATGTTCTTCCGCTGGATTTTCAAAAGCGCCTTTGCCATCCTCATTGTGACGAACACATGGAATATCGTCATGGGTGTGTTTGACGCCACCCAGCAAGTCGTCAACCAGAGCGCCGGGGTGATTATCGGAGATACCAGCATTGATTTTGACACGCTGCTCCCCGATCTGGAAAGCCGCCTTGAAGCAATGGACATTGGGCCGCTGCTGGGCCTGTGGTTCCAGACCCTTGTTGTAGGGCTGACGATGAACATTCTTTCCATCTGCATTTTCCTTGTGACCTATGGAAGAATGATTGAAATTTACGCCGTGACCGCATTGGGGCCGATCCCCCTTGCCACGCTGGGCAATGCAGAGTGGCGCGGCATGGGCCAGAACTACTTGAAATCCCTGCTTGCGCTGGGCTTCCAAGCCTTTTTAATCATGGTGGTTGTCGGGATTTATGCGGTGCTGATCCAGCAGATCGGAACCGCCGACGACATATCCGGCGCGATCTGGGGCTGTATGGGCTATACCGTTTTGCTTTGCTTCTGTCTGTTCAAGACCGGCAGCATATCGAAAGCCGTATTTACCGCACATTGACAGACAGGAGGAATACCAACCATCGAAGAAACACAAAAGAAAACCTACAACATCCTTTACGCCGACCCGCCGTGGCGATATGAACAGAAAGCAGTACAGGGTGCAGCAGAAAAGCACTATCCCACCATGAGCATTGACGAGCTGTGCGCCCTGCCGGTGGAAACGCTGGCGGAAAAAGACTGCCTCTTGTTTTTGTGGGCGACTTTCCCACAGCTCCCGGAGGCGCTGCGTCTGATTAAGGCGTGGGGCTTCACCTTTAAGACCGTGGCCTTTGTCTGGCTGAAATTGAACCGCAAAAGCCCCACATGGTTTTACGGGCTGGGCTATTGGACGAGAGGAAACGCGGAAATCTGCCTGCTTGCCAAGCGGGGCCATCCCAAGCGTTACTCCAAAAGTGTCCATCAGTTTATCATTTCCCCGGTGGCGGAACACAGCAAGAAACCAGACATTACCCGTGAGAAAATCATAGCCCTTGCGGGCGACCTGCCCCGCGCAGAACTGTTTGCCAGACAGAAAATCCCCGGCTGGGATGTGTGGGGCAATGAAGTGGACAGCGATTTTTCCCTGTCCGTACCAGAAACGAGGTGACTTTTTATGGCTTATGTAACTGTCCCCAAGGATTTAACCAAGGTCAAATCCAAGGTAGTATTCGGGCTGACGAAACGCCAGCTCATTTGTTTTGGCGGTGCGCTGCTTATTGGCGTTCCGCTTTTCTTTTTGATCCGGGGCCGCGTCCCGACCAGCGCGGCGGCGCTCATTATGGTGTTCGCCATGCTGCCGGGCTTTCTGCTGGCGCTTTACGAAAAACACGGCCAGCCCCTTGAAGTGGTGGTGCGCCAGATCGTAGAGTGCTGCTTCATCCAGCCCAAGGAACGCCCCTACCAGACCAACAACGCTTATACCGCCCTTGTGCGGCAATCCCAAATGGAAAAGGAGGTCAACGCCATTGTCCAAAAAGCAAAAGAACGAAACGAGCGCAAAAGCGCCGGTCAAGCTCACCCGCGCCGAAAAGAAAGAAATTCAGGCCGTCATCCGAAAGTATAAGGGCGACGGCAAGCCCCATTCGGCGCAGGCCAGTATTCCCTATGAGGCCATGTATCAGGACGGCGTATGCCGGGTGACGCCCCGCACCTTTTCCAAGTGCATTGAGTTTACGGACATCAGCTACCAACTGGCGCAGGCGGACACCAAGACCGCCATCTTTGAAAACCTGTGCGACCTCTACAACTATCTGGACGCCTCCATTCATGTGCAGTTTTCCTTTATCAACCGCAAGATCGACCCCAAGCAGTACGCCAAGAGCTTTGAAATCCGGGCGCAGGGGGACGACTTCGACGACATCCGCAGCGAGTATTCCGACATTTTGCAAGACCAGCTTGTGAACGGGAACAACGGCCTGATGAAGCGGAAATTTATGACCTACACCATTGAGGCGGACAGCCTGAAAATGGCCCGCGCCAGACTGCGCCGGATCGAAACCGACCTTTTGGGCTATTTCAAGAGCATGGGGGCCTCCGCGTGGGGACTGGACGCCAAGGAACGGCTGGAAGTCATGCACAGCATTTTCCACCCGGACGGGGAACCGTTCTCCTTTGACTGGAAGTGGCTTGCCCCGTCGGGGCTTTCCACCAAGGACTTTATCGCCCCGTCCTCGTTCCGCTTCGGCAATGCCCGGATGTTCGGGCTGGGCGGCAAATACGGGGCGGTGAGCTTCCTGCAAATCCTCTCCCCGGAGCTGTCGGATGAAATGCTGGCCGATTTTCTCAACACGGAAAACGGTATTGTGGTGAACCTCCATGTGCAGGCCATCGACCAGAGCGACGCCATTAAGACGGTCAAGCGCAAGATCACCGACCTTGACGCCATGAAGATTCAGGAACAGAAACGGGCTGTCCGCAGCGGCTACGACATGGATATACTTCCCAGCGACCTTGCCACCTACGGGCAGGACGCCAAGGAGCTGTTAAAGACCTTGCAGAGCCGGAATGAACGGATGTTCCAGCTTACCTTTTTGGTGCTGAACACCGCAGACACCCGGCAAAAGCTGGAAAATGATGTGTTCTGGGCTGCCGGTATTGCACAGAAATACAACTGTTCCCTTGTGCGGCTGGACTACCAGCAAGAACAGGGGCTTATGAGCAGCCTGCCGCTGGGGGCCAGCCACATCCAGATTGAACGCTCCCTGACGACTTCCAGCGTGGCCGTGTTCGTCCCCTTTGTGACGCAGGAGCTTTTTCAGGGCGGCGACGCCATGTATTACGGGATCAACGCCAAGACCGGCAACATGATTATGCTCGACCGCAAGCGGGCGCGCTGCCCCAACGGGCTAAAGCTGGGGACACCGGGAAGCGGCAAAAGTATGAGCTGTAAATCGGAGATTGTGAGCGTGTTCCTCTGCACCCCGGACGATGTGTATATCTGTGATCCAGAGGCCGAATATTACCCCCTTGTGAAGCGGCTGCATGGGCAGGTGGTGAAGCTGTCGCCTACCAGCAAAAACTATGTGAACCCGCTGGACATCAACCTGAACTACTCCGAGGATGAAAACCCGCTGGCCTTAAAATCCGACTTTGTGCTGTCGTTCTGTGAGCTTGTCATGGGCGGCAAGAATGGGCTGGAAGCCATCGAAAAGACGGTGATCGACCGGGCGGTACAGGTGATCTACCGGCCTTATCTGGTAGACCCCAAGCCGGAAAATATGCCCATCCTTGCAGACCTGCACAAAGCCCTGTTAGACCAGCATATCCCGGAGGCCGACCGGGTGGCGCAGGCCCTTGACCTGTATGTGTCCGGCAGCTTAAATGTGTTCAACCACAGAACCAACATTGACATCAAAAACCGCATTGTGGCCTTTGACATCAAGGAGCTGGGCAAGCAGCTAAAGAAAATCGGTATGCTCATTGTCCAAGACCAGATTTGGGGGCGTGTCACCCAAAACCGCAGCAAGGGCAAGGCGACATGGTATTTCTGTGATGAGTTCCACCTGCTGTTGCGTGAGGAACAGACGGCGGCCTTTTCCTGTGAGATTTGGAAGCGTTTTCGTAAGTGGGGCGGGATTCCCACAGGTGCGACGCAGAATGTAAAAGACCTGCTTTCCTCCCCGGAAATTGAGAACATTTTGGAAAACAGCGACTTTATCTGCCTGCTCAATCAGGCCAGCGGCGACCGCAAAATCCTTGCGGAACGGCTGAACATTTCGCCCCAGCAATTACGGTATGTGGACAATTCCGAACCCGGCGAGGGACTTCTCATTTACGAAAATGTGATCCTGCCCTTTAAGAACCCCATCCCGAAAAACACCCAGCTCTACCAGATCATGACGACCCGGTTAGGCGAGGGGGCGACGGTATGAGGCACAAGGAGGTGAAGTCATGGAACCCTTAAAACCCCGCGATAAGGTGACGCAGCACATGACCCGCGACGGCCTGACGCTGGATAACCAGACCACAGGCGAAAGCGTCAATGTGTCCAGCCGGGAGGCCGAGCAGGAATACACCGCCCAGCCGGAGGGCGCGGCGGAAAAAATACTGGAACGGGCGGGCGAGCTGCACGACCGCCACAAGGCAAAGAAAGCGGCCAAGGACGCCGGAAAAACCGTGGCGCAGGCCACCGGCCCCGTTTCCCGGTTGCAGTTTACCGCCGAAGAACGGGCCTCCCCGGAGCTGGCCCCGTATATCAAAAAGGCGGAAAAACGGGCGGATAAGCTGGAAGCGGCCAAAGAAGCCCTGCCGAAAAAGCGCGTCGTCACCAAGGAAACCGTTTATGACGAGGCCAAGGGCAAGGCCAAAAGCAGGCTGTATTTTGACAAGGTGGAGAAAGCCTCTCCCCAGTTCAAACCAAACCCGGCCAGCCGCCCCATACAGGAAGCCGGGCTTTACCTCCACGGAAAAATCCATGAGGTAGAACACGAAAATGTGGGCGTGGAGGGCGGCCACAAGGGGGAGGAACTGGCGGAACGGCAGGCGGGCCGCATGATCCGCAGCGGCGTCCACCGCCACAAGCTCAAACCCTACCGGGCCGCCGCCAAGGCCGAGCGAAAGTCCATCGCCGCCAACGCCGAGTTTGTGTATCAAAAATCCCTGCGGAACAACCCGGAACTGGCGCAGGCGGCCAAGAACCCCGTTTCCCGTTTCTGGCAGAAACAGCACATCAAGCGGGAATACGCCAAGGCAGCAAGGGCGGCGGGCCAGACCGCACAGGGGGCGGCAAGCACCGCCAAGACCACGGCTGCCGCAGCCAAGAAAGCCGCAGAGAAAAGCAGACAGGCCGCGTCCTTTGCCGCCCGGCACTGGAAAGGGGCGCTGATCGTCGGCGGCGTGGGCCTCATGCTCCTGCTGGTGATGGGCGGCCTGCAATCCTGCACCGCCATGTTTGGCAGCACCGGGACGGGCCTTGCCGCCACCTCCTATCTCTCCGAGGACAGCGATATGCTGGGAGCCGAAGCCGCCTATGCCGCGCTGGAAGCAGACTTGCAGCACGAACTTGACAACTACGAAAGCCTGCACCCCGGCTATGACGAATACCGTTTCGATCTGGACGAGATCAAGCATGACCCCTATGTGCTGACCTCCATCCTCTCCGCGCTGCATAACGGCGTGTTCACTTTGGGGGAGGTACAGGGCGACCTTGCCATGCTCTTTGAAAAGCAGTACATCCTGACCCAGACCATCGAAACGGAAACCCGCTACCGCACCGAAACGAGGACGGACAGCGAGGGAAACACCTACACCGTGGAAGTCCCCTACACCTACTATATCTGTAATGTGAAGCTGGAAAACTTTGACCTGTCCCACCTGCCCATCTACATTCTCACCGAGGAACAGATGGGCTTTTATGCTGCCTATATGCAGACTTTGGGCAACCGGCCAGATCTGTTTCCCAACGGCAGCTATCCCCACGCCTCCACCCCGAAAGAGCCGACCTACTATGAAATCCCCCCGGAGGCGCTAAAGGACGAAACCTTTGCCGCCATGATTGCCGAGGCAGAAAAGTATGTGGGCTATCCCTATGTGTGGGGCGGCAGCTCCCCAAGCACCAGCTTTGATTGTTCCGGCTTCATTAGCTGGGTTATCAATCATTCCGGCTGGAATGTGGGACGCCAGACGGCGCAGGGGCTTTACAACATCTGCACCCCCGTTTCCCCGGAGCAGGCCAAGCCCGGTGACCTTGTATTTTTCGTCGGCACTTACGACACTGCCGGGATGTCCCATGTGGGGCTGTATGTGGGAAATTCGGTCATGCTGCACTGCGGCGACCCCATTTCCTACACGAACCTCAATTCAAGCTACTGGCAGCAGCATTTTTATTGTTACGGGCGTTTACCTTAAACGCCAGAAAGGAGTAAATCACTATGGCAATGAACAAATTGGAACGCATTGAAAAGGATATTGAGAAAACCAAGGGCAAGATCGCGGAGCTGCAAAAGCAGCTTCGGGAGCTGGAAGCAGCCAAGACCGAACAGGAAAACTTGCAGATCGTCCAGCTTGTGCGCGGCCTCAACATGACCCCGCAGGAGTTCGCCGCCTTTGTGCGCGGCGGCGCGTTGCAGGCGGCCCCGGCCCCGATCCCGGACTTTGAACAGGAGGACAGCGCCCATGAAGAAATCTAAACTGTTCCGTACCTTGACGCTGGCTGTGGCCGCTGCGCTCTGCATGGCGACCACGACCGTTACCGCCTACGCCGGTGGCGCTGACCCTGACCCGGTGCCGCTGCCGGAAACCACCGAGGCCCCCGCAGAGGTGCCGGAGGAAACCGAAGAACCCACCACCGGCGGCATGGAGCCGGAGGGCGTACCCGTTACCCCGCAGGGCAACGCTACGCTGGTGGATGATTTTTTCGGGGATAAGCAGCTTATCACTGTTACCACCAAGGCCGGGAATTATTTTTACATCCTGATCGACCGGGCCAACGAGGACAAGGAAACGGCGGTGCATTTCCTCAACCAAGTGGACGACGCCGACCTGCAAGCCTTGTTGGAGGACGGGAAAAAAGAGCCAGAGGTCTGCACCTGTACGGCCAAGTGTCAAGCCGGGGCCGTCAATACGGCTTGCCCGGTCTGTAAAAACAACCTGACCGCCTGCAACGGGCCGGAGCCGAAGCCCCAGCCGGAGGAAAAAAAGCCGCAGGAGGAAAAGCCAAGCGGCATGGGCGGCCTTGTGGTGTTCTTTGTGGTGGTGCTGCTGGGCGGCGGCGCAGCCCTCTACTTCCTGAAATTCAAAAAGGAAAAAGCCGACACCACAGGCAATGACGATCTGGCCGAGTATGACTTTGGAGAGGACGAGGACGACGAGGACGAAGCCCCGGAGCCGGACGAGGATATGACAAGTGAAGATGGAAATAAGGAGGACGAAGTATGAGCTATCAGTTAATAATTGCAGAGAAACCAAGCGTAGCCCGCAGCATTGCGGGCGTGATCGGCGCGGACAAGAAACAAGACGGCTACATGGAGGGAAACGGCTATCTGGTGAGCTGGTGTATCGGCCACCTTGTTTCCCTTGCCGACGCCGGGACTTATGACGAGCGTTTCAAAAAATGGCGCTATGACGACCTGCCGATTCTGCCGCAGGAATGGCAGTACATCATTCCCGACGATAAGAAAAAGCAGTTTGACACCCTGCGTTCTTTGATGGAGCGCCCCGATGTTACCGGCCTTGTGTGCGCCACTGACGCCGGGCGCGAGGGGGAATTGATTTTCCGTTTCGTCTACCAGATGGCGGGCTGCAAGAAACCGTTTCAGCGCCTTTGGATTTCCAGCATGGAGGACGCGGCCATCAAGGACGGCTTTGCCCATCTGAAACCGGGAACTGACTATGACAACTTGTATCAGTCGGCCCTTTGCCGGGCGCAGGCGGATTGGCTGGTGGGGATCAACGCGACAAGACTTTTCTCCATCCTCTACCACAAGACCCTGACCGTGGGCCGTGTCCAGACGCCGACCCTGAAAATGCTGGTTGACCGGGAGGCCAAGATCAGCAGCTTTCAGAAAGAGAAATACCACATCGTCCAGATTGCGGCGGGCGGCATGGAGGCGGCCAGTGAACGCATGAGAAACGCAGACGACGCCAAGGCCCTGAAAGCCGCCTGTGAAACGGCGCAGGCCGTTTGTGTGTCTGTGACACGGGAGAAAAAGACGGAGCAGCCGCCCCGCCTCTATGACCTCACCACCTTGCAGCGGGAGGCAAACCGGCTGTTTGGATTTACCGCCAAGCAGACCCTTGACTATGCCCAGCAGCTCTATGAAAAGAAGCTGCTGACCTATCCCCGCACCGACAGCCAGTATTTGACCGATGATATGCTGCCAACGGCGGAAAGTCTTGTGTCCGGCCTGTGGCCGCTGCTTTCCTTTGCGGCAGGGCTGGACATTGCCCCGCAGTTTGGCCGGGTGCTGAACAGCAAAAAGGTGTCCGATCACCACGCCATTATCCCCACGATGGAGTTTGTGCAGAAAGGCTTTGACGGGCTGACCGAGGGCGAAAAGAAACTGCTGTCCCTTGTGTGCTGCAAGCTGCTGTGTGCTGTGGCCGCGCCCCATGTGTATGAGGCTGTCACCGCCACATTCACCTGCGCCGGGAACGAGTTCACCGCCAAGGGCAAAACCATTCTCACCCCCGGCTGGAAAGAGATTGAGCGCCGCTTCAAGGCGTCGTTCAAGACCGACGCCGACGAGGACGCGCCGGAGCTGGCAAGGGAGCTGCCGGAGATCACCGAGGGCCAGACCTTTGACCCGGTGGAGGCCAGTATCACCGAGCATTTCACTACGCCGCCCAAGCCCTATAACGAAGATACGCTGCTGTCTGCTATGGAACGTGCCGGGGCCGAGGATATGCCGGAGGACGCCGAGCGCCAAGGTTTGGGAACCCCGGCAACCCGCGCTTCCATTCTGGAAAAGCTGGTGCAGATGGGCTTTGTGGAACGCAAAGGCAAGCAGCTACTTCCCACCAAGGACGGCCACAACCTTGTGTGTGTCCTGCCGGAAGTGCTGACTTCTCCCCAGCTCACGGCGGAATGGGAAACCAAGCTGACGGCCATTGCCAAGGGCGAGGCCGACCCGGAGGGCTTCATGGTGGGCATTGCGGAAATGACCCGGAGCCTGATTTCCCGATATTCGCAGATCAGCGAGGACGCGCAGAAGTTGTTTCAAACCGAGCGTGTGGTTATCGGCAAGTGTCCCCGCTGCGGCGAAGCCGTCTACGAGGGCAAGAAAAACTATTACTGCGGAAACCGGGCCTGCCAGTTTGTCATGTGGAAGAATGACCGATTTTTTGAGGAACGGGGCAAGACGTTCACCCCGAAGATCGCCGCCGCGCTGCTCAAAGACGGAAAGGCAAAGGTAAAGGGCCTGCGCTCCATGAAAACCGGGAAAACCTACGACGGGACGGTGCTTTTGGCCGATACCGGCGGGAAGTACGTTAACTACCGCGTGGAGAAAAGAAGCTGACGGAGTAACGTAGCAAGCATAGGAAGTGTAGCCACACTTCCGATAAATCCCTGACCCGGCCACCTGCCGGGCCGGGGATTTTGCTTGTTGGGGAAAGTCCCAAACCCCTGTTTTTCTCTCCGCGTTCACAATTATCATGTTTCAAAAAACTGTTTTCACTGGTATAATCAAAGAAATAGCTGATTGTGCGTTAAAAAATGATAGCGCAATGGTTCGTTGCGGCGGTTCCTGCTTGCGTTGGTAGAAATAGAACGCCTTATTTGCTATGATTTTCTAAAAACAATAGCAGGAGGAAACTTCATTATGACCCTCGGAGAGAAAATACAAAAACTAAGAAAGCAGCGCGGACTTTCCCAAGAGGCGCTTGCCGAAAAGGTAACGGTTACACGGCAGACGATTTCAAAATGGGAATTGGGGCAATCTACCCCCGATCTGGATTTTATCGCCCAGCTTAGCGACATCTTCAATGTATCTTCTGATTACCTGATTAAAGATGAAATGATCGAGCCAGACGAGCTACTATATAAAAAGCGTAGTTACCACTTATCCGAAAGAGGCAAGCGCATTATTTTGGTAGTTGTTTCTGCGGCAGCTTTAATCGCTGGATGTGTGTGCTTGATCTGCGACTATTTTACTTCGGACAGATTATCGTGGTCATTGATTGCTGTTGCTTCAATTATAGCTGCATGGCTTATGTTGCTTCCAAGTCTGATTTCCAGAACAAGGATCGTTTTGAAAACCTTAGTTGCAGTCAGTGTTATCCCTTTTCCGCTACTGGCAATATTGTCTTTGCTTTTGAAAAGGTCAGTTATATTCACGTTGGGCGTTTGCATAACGCTGATTGTGATTGCTGCAATCTGGACAATGTATATAATTTTCCGCAAGTGCAGAAAAAACTTGTGGCGGGCATTTGGCTTTGCCCTGCTGGTTTTAATACCAGTACCGATTGCAATTACTCATATTACAGCTTGTTTTTTACCGCAAGTCCAGTTTGATTTTACATCTGACATATTCAACAGCGGGATCACCCTTGCGCTTTCTCTCGTGTGCTTTGGGGTAGATTATTTGCTCTATCACAGGAAAGGGGATGTAACAGGGAAAAAATGAAAACAGTTCTTCTACACGGATTGGGACAAACAGCACAAGACTGGAAAGATGTAGTCTGTCAACTTTCAACTTCTAATGTCGAGTGTCCAGAGCTTTTTTCTTCAATGGGGAATGAAATATCCTACTCCCGGATTTTGGCTAATCTTGAACGGCAGTATTCTGATGCAACAGAGCCGCTTTATATTTGTGGCCTATCGTTAGGGGCGCTGCTTGCCCTCGACTTTACTATTCGTCATGGGGATAAAGTGGCTTCGCTGGTCTTAATCGGCGCACAATACAAAGTACCAACATTACTGATAGATTTTCAAAATCTCTTGTTCCGCTGTATGCCCGCTAAGAGTTTTTACAACATGGGATTATCAAAAAGTGACACAATTAAACTGTCCCATTCGATGCGGTCATTGGATTTTACTTCACAATTAAGCAAGATTACCTGTCCTGTTACTGTTTTGTGTGGAGAAAAAGATAGGGCCAATCTAAAAGCATCGAAAAAGTTAAATGAGTTACTTTCCCAAGCAACTTTGCAAATTGTCAGCGGTGCAGGCCATGAAATTAACAAAGATGCACCAGAAGTTATTGCTGCCATACTTAATATGTAATTAGCATTTTAGACAACCGAATAATTTGCCGCCCACCGGCGGCACCACCCAGCAGGAAATCTTTCAAAGGTTTCCTGCTTTTCTTATGCCATTTTTTAGAAAGGAGCGACCAAATGAGCGAAGTGTTTTCTATCCTGCTTCATAACCGACAGCGTTATGAGCAAGGCAAAGAGGGCCTTTGGTTTTCTTTGCCGACCACAACCGAAAAGCTGCAAGAAGCCCTGCGGGAAATCGGGATCAGTGCCGACAATCCGCAGGACTTTTTCTTGTACGACTACCGAAGCACGCAGGAGCGTCCCATTAAGCTGCCCCGCGATCTGGTGTTGTCCGCCGATGTGGACGAACTGAACTTCCTTGCCGCGAGGCTGGAAAAGCTGGACGCCGCCGAGCTTGCGGAGCTGAACGCCGCCCTGACAAGCCCGCAGAGCGATTTTCACAATATCGGCCAGATTATCGACTATCCCGAAAATGTGGACTTTTATGTGCATTTGCCGGATGTCACCGGCACAGGACAGTTGGGCGACTACTATCTAAACCGTTCCGGCATGGTGGATATGCCGGAGGAATGGAAAGCAGGGATTCTCCTGCCCCGTTTTGGCCTGCATATTGCCAACACAGAGCAAGGTATTTTTACCGATTATGGCTATCTGGTAAAAAGCGGCGACGAATGGCAGCGCGTCCATGAGGGCCAGCCGGTGCCGGAATCATACCGGATGATGGCCTATCCTGCGCCGGAAATTCTGCGGGAGGAAAGCAAGGTGCAGCCGGAGGCGGCAGCACCTACAAAGGCCCCACAGCCTGTCACCCCCATTCTCTTAAACGGCCAGAACAGCGCCGAGCGCATGAAAGAGATCACCGACCGGCTGGAAACCGGCATACAGGAGCTTTTCGAGAGTGAACGCTACAAAGCCTATCTCACCACCATGTCCAAGTTCCACAGTTACAGCTTCAACAATACCCTCCTGATCGCCATGCAGGGTGGACAGCTTGTGGCGGGCTACAACAAGTGGCGGGACGATTTTCACCGCAATGTAAAGAAAGGCGAAAAGGCCATCAAAATACTGGCCCCGGCCCCGTTCAAGGCGAAAAAGGAAGTGCAAAAGCTGGATGCACAGGGCAGGCCGGTGATGGGAAAGGACGGAAAGCCTGTTACCGAAGTACAGGAAATACAGGTTCCGGCCTTTAAGATCGTTTCCGTCTTTGATGTGAGCCAGACCGAGGGGGAACCGCTGCCCTCTATCGGCGTGGAAGAACTGACCGGCAGCGTGGAACGCTACGGGGAATTTTTCAAGGCGCTGGAACAGACCTCCCCGGTTCCCATTGGTTTTGAGGATATTCCGGGCGGTTCCCACGGCTACTACCACCTGACGGAAAAGCGGATCGCCATTCAGGAGGGCATGAGCGAATTACAGACCCTAAAGACGGCCATCCATGAGATCGCCCATTCCAAGCTCCACGCCATCGACCCGGAAGCCCCGGCCATAGAGCAGGCCGACCGCCCCGACAGCCGCACCCGTGAGGTGCAGGCCGAAAGCGTGGCCTATGCCGTCTGCCAGCACTACGGGCTGGACACCTCCGACTATTCCTTTGGCTATGTGGCCGGTTGGAGTTCCGGCAAGGACTTGAAAGAGCTGAAAGCCTCCCTTGAAACCATCCGGGCCACCGCCCATGAGCTGATTACCACCATTGACGGCCACCTTGCCCAGCTTCAGAAAGAACGGCAGACCCAGCAGGAGCAGCCGCAGGCCGCGCCGCTGGAACGGGCCGCCGAGCAGCCAGACCCGGACAGCGTATTTTCCAAGCTGCCCCCGGAGCAACAGCGGGAAATGACCGCCAGCGTAAAAGCCATGCTGCAAGCCCTCATTGACGCAGATTTGAAATCCACCGGCGAAGTGTCGCAGGAAACCAAGGAGGCGGCGCAGGCGCAGGGCTTTACCATTGCCGGGGATGGAACGCTGGAACAGGCAGAAGCCCAGCAGGAGGCCGCCTACCGTTTGGAAAGCGGCGATTACCTGTATATCCAGACATCGGAAACCGGCTACGATTACACGCTGTATGACCCCGACTACAAGGAACTGGACGGAGGCCAGCTTGACAATCCCGACCTGTCCCTTGCGGAAGCCGGAAAAGAAATCCTTGCCATCCATGAGCGACCGGCTGGGACGATGGAACCCCTGACCGGCGACAGGTTGGATGATTTTCTGGAAGCAACCGAACAGGCCAACGCCATTCCCCAGCCGCAGGCATGGAACGGGATCGACGGCCTTTTGAATGGAAAGCCGTTCATGCCGGAGGCGTCCCCGGCTGACCGGGCCGCCGCCCTGATCGAGCTGGCAGAGAAAAACGCCCCGCGTTTGGGCAGCGATGAACGGCAGTTGATCGTGGCCTATGCCGAGGCCGTGGGCGATACTGACAAGGTGATCGGGCTTATCAACCGCCTGTGTGAACAGGGCTATGAGCTGCAAAAGGGCCAGATGGATTCCTTTGTGAAAAGCGAGATCGAAAGTGAGATCGCCGTCGCCAACGCCCAGCGGCAGATCGCGCAGAATCCGGCAGCGGAGCCGGTTGTCACGATCCTTTGGAGTGAAAGCCCCCATTTGAAAGACGGCCAGCAAATGCCGCTGCATGAAGCCGAGGCCGTTTTCAACGAGCTGGACAGCGCCAGACGCCATGAACGGGAGCAGCCGGGCTATACGGGCCATTGGTACGACAAGACCAAGTTCCGCATTGACTTTACCATGCAGGGCCAGCCGGACAGCTACGAGGGACGGCAGGACTTTGGCGACGGCGACGGTTCCCTGATCCAGCATATCCGGGGCTACCACGAATACTACGCACAGGATGAAAGCTGGAAAAACCATGTGCTGCACCATGAGGGGCCGGAGGTATGGGAGGCGGACAAGGCCCAGCGGGATACGCTGCTGCATGAGTTCATCCCGTATATGGAGCTGCACTGCAATCTGGCCGCTATGGAGCAGGAGGCCCGGCGTCCGCTACGATCCGGGGAAACCCTGACGCCGGAACAGACCGCTTATTTCAATGCGGTTTTGGACTATGTAAAGGAGTGCCGCCCGCTTCTCAATCAGGGCCAGTACCATTTGCCGGAGCCGCCGCAGCTTGCCGACTTCGACCAGAGCTTGCAGGACTACAAAAAACAGATCGAGGCAGAGCTGGAACAGGAGGCCGCCGCTTCCGGGCTGACGGTGGAGGAATATGTTGCCTCTGACTATGAGGCCCCGGCGCAGCCCAACTTTTCCATCTACCAAGTGCCGCCCGGCCCGGAGGGGCGCGACTTCCGCTACCGTTCCTATGAGGACTTGCAGGCAGATGGGCTTTCGGTGGACAGGAAGAATTACCAGCTTGTCTACACCGCGCCGCTGGACAAGGACACCACACTGGACGAGATTTACCGCCGCTTCAACATGGAACATCCCGCCGATTACAAGGGACATTCCCTCTCAATGGGGGATATTGTGGTGTTCCGGCAGGATGGGAAACAGACCGCCTACTATGTGGACGAGGGAGCCGACTACCGGCAGGTGCCGGAGTTCTTCGCCCAGCCGGAAAAGCAGCTCACGCCAGACGAGTGCATGACCGGCGAACAAATCCAGACGCCACGGGGCCGTTTCTATCTGACCGACAGGAGCCGGGAACAGATGGAGGCCGCCGGGTATGGATTCCACCATCAATCGGATGACGGCAGGTATCTCATTATGGCAAACGGCACAAGGGCCTTTGCCATCCCCGCCCAGCAGGAAAGTCATATCAAGACGGCGGAAATGTCCACCGAGCAGAACTACAACATGATCGACGGCATGATGAACAACGCCCCGTCTATGGAGGAACTGGAAGCAAGGGCAAAAGCCGGGGAACAGATTTCCCTTTTGGATGTGGCCGAGGCAGCCAAGGCGGAGGCCCAAAAGCCCAAGCAGACCCGCAGGACGACGCAGAAACAAAAGAAACCGTCCATCCGGGCGCAGCTTGCCGCCGCCAAGGAGGAACAGAAAAAGAGGCCCCCGGCGCGGGAAAAATCAAAAGAAATGGAGGTATGAGGAATGTATTTCACCGTGGAAGAAGAAAACCTGATCTGTCTGTACCACAATGCCGACCGCCACAGGACGGCGGCAAATTTCCGGGCAGCTTTGCCGGACATGGACAAGGAAATGGCGGCGCTGGCCTGCCAGACCGTCAATAAGCTGGACGCCATGAGCGACGCCGACTTTGCGGCGCAGCGGTTCCACTTCACAGACGAATAAGCAAAACGCCGGGCGCGGGGGCTGTCAAAGCCTCTGCGTCCGGCGCTTCTTTTTTGCAACAAAGCACAAATCAAAACCAGCTTGCCTTTTCATTTCTAAACTGGGGCGTATCACTATGCTCATAGGGATTATAATGATTCAGATTGCACCCAAATTCTTTTAATGACTTAATTTTGTTCTCGTCTGTCCACTCAATCAAAGAGATTCCGTCAAATTCTTCTATGCTCCCATTGTCCATTTCATTTTTGAAATACCACTCAACGATTGTCTGATTTTCCTTGTGGAAGAATTGTTTAATTTCCCAAGCAACGACTTTGCCACGGGTATTCCATTCCTGAAACCAGTGCTTCACAGTTTTTCGATTGCAATATTGGGGACTCCAACTTTCTGTATATAGAACATCCTCTGTAAAAATTTCATCTATTCCAAAATCCTGTTGCTCCAACCACATATCAAACCAACGCCGGATAATCTTTTCTCTTTCATTCATGGATAATCACCCCGATCTCGTTTATTTACTCAAATTATAGCACTGCACAAAATCAGTGTCCATGCCAAAATTCAGCCGGGACAAAGAACTGAAAAGTTATCTTTGTCCCGGCGCTTCTTTTTTGTCCATTTTCCCGCATTTAGAACCCTGTTTTGAGGGGAACAGGATAACTTTATCCACCTGCCTGCCGACCATGCGGAAAAACCCTTG
>OGHZ01000320.1_pt1 | contig 39221 bp, 38 predicted proteins | sample 1571661 | NCBI WGS metagenome assembly OGHZ01 (sample SAMEA2582040, study PRJEB24529) | metagenome | biome: Human gut stool | place: China | collected 2011 | reverse complement strand
AAGTGGATATTTTATTTAAGAATGATGATTTTGTATTTTCATACAGAGTTGGTGGCATATTGATACGCAATGGAAAAATTCTATTACAGCATCCTAAGAATGATGATTATTCCATTATAGGTGGACATGTTGCAGCAATGGAAACAAGTATGGAAACTTTGAAACGGGAGTTTGAAGAAGAACTTCACACTAAAATAGAGGTAGATAATCTGCTAGCGATTGGTGAAATATATTTTCCATGGGGTAAGAGACCATGCCATCAGATATGCTTATATTATAATGTGCATCTCGTTAATGATGATATTCCTTTAGATGGAGTATTTTATGGATATGATGAACTGGATAATGAAAGAATTGATTTAGATTTCTGCTGGGTTCCACTTGAGGATTTAAAGAATAGCGTAAAGGTATATCCGCAGGAGCTGGTATCTTATATTCTTGAACAGAAGAAAGAAATTGTACATTTTGTTTCAAAGCAAATTTAAAAGATGAGATTATAGGTGTTGATGGAGAAGAAATATGTTAGAAGTGAAATTTTATGATTCAATAGACGATTCATTGTTAAAATTTGCGGTAATTATTTCACAGAGTAATGGAAAATGGGTATTTTGTAAGCATAAAGAAAGAGACACATTTGAAGTGCCGGGAGGACACAGAGAAGCAGGCGAAAACATTCTTGAAACAGCTAAAAGGGAGCTACAGGAGGAAACAGGAGCTATTAAGTTTGATATTAAGCCAGTATGTGTATATTCGGTTACAGGAAAGACCAGAGTGAACGATACGGGGGAAGAATCGTTTGGAGGACTTTATTTTGCAGAGATATCGGAATCCGCAAAAGAACTTCATAGTGAGATGGAAAAGGTTGTTCTCATGGATGAGTTGCCAGATAATTGGACGTATCCGTTGATACAGCCTAAACTGATAGAGAAGTATTTACAGATTGAAAGACAAACTTACAGCAAAATTCAGTTGGCGCAAAGCAAACTATAGAATACATAAAGAAAGTTATAAAACCAGAAATTAATTTGCTTGAAATCCGAAAACTATGCGAAGAAAAAATGTTAGAGTTAGGGGCAGATTCTTTTTGGTATTGGAATGTTGGCGCATTTGTATTTGCAGGTGATGAAACTACTATATCGGTATCAGACAAATCAGGATTGAGAGACTAGAAAAGAGAGAAAAGCAGAAGTTTGGCGATCGAATTCTGCCAGACGGCGATATGTACACAACTCATATGAAATTTATGGAATGGGTGAGAGCATATGACACTGGCAGCGTTGAAATGAGAAGTAAGGCGAAGCATGATGAATGACAGAAATTATTGCACTGTAAGCAGATTGTTCTGGATGGGGCAGCGGATCTGGAAGATAATTTCCAGGCAGTGCAGGCAGCAATAAATTCAGGCAGAATAATAAGAGAAGCAGAAGAAAAAGCTTTAGATAGATAAGAACAATCGGGGGCATTATGGCAAAATTGATAGTACTTAGAGGTAATTCAGGTAGTTGTAAGACAACGATTGCGAAAGAATTACAGAAGAGTTTGGGCAGAAACACAATGCTCATCTCACAGGACGTAATCAGAAGGGACATGCTGAGAGTGAAAGACGGGGAGAATACAGAAGCCTTACCTTTGATGAAAGAACTTTTGACATATGGTAGAAAATATTGTAAGATTGTGATATTAGAAGGGATTATGTACGCAGACTGGTATAAGCCGCTATTTGAGCTGGCAGTTCAACTGTATGGCACAAATATATTGGCGTACTATTTTGATCTGCCATTTGAAGAAACACTTAGGAGGCATCAGACAAAGCCAAACTGTAATGAATTTGGCGAGGAAGCAATGTGCAGATGGTGGCGTGATAAGGACTTTTCAGAGGTATTAAATGAACATGTCATTACAGCTGAAAAAGATATACAGACTATTATTAGGGAAATCAATACACAAACATTGGAACATTCCAGACCGTTTGCAATATCCGGTTGTAGAAGAATTATGACCATTGAGAATAAGGCAAATTACGAGAGTATGCCATATGAGGAAGATGTGCTTTATATTTTTTGCCACGGTTATCTGACGCCCAAAGAAGTAAGGTTCCTAAAGCAATTGTGCATGATTGTGCCAAAAGATTGTGAATTTTATCATTGGGGAGATATGGATTTTGGAGGGATCAGTATTTTTCTGTTTATAAAGGAAAAGGTATTTCCAGACCTTAAACCATACAGAATGGATGTAAAAGATTTTGAGGAAGCCTTGGCAAATGGAGCAGGAATACCAATGAAGGATTCTACGAGAGAAAAACTTGAGAGAAAAGAAGCAGGGGTGTTGACAGAATTGAAAGCTGAGATTCTTAGGACTGGTATGACAATTGAGCAGGAGAGGCTGTTATAGATATGCCTGAGTTATCCGATATTTAATATGGAAAGAAGTGCAATAAATATAAAACAATCAGAATGGAAGGGGATACATATGGAAATCACGAACAATATAAAATACGTAGGTGTTAACGATCATCAGGTGGATTTATTCGAGGGGCAGTATCAGGTTCCGAATGGAATGGCATACAATTCCTACATAATTCTGGATGAGAAAATAGCAGTCATGGATACTGTGGATGGTGCTTTTGCGGAAGAATGGCTGCAAAATGTGGAGCAGGTGCTTGCAGGAAGAAAGCCGGATTATCTGGTAATTCAGCATATGGAGCCAGACCATTCAGCAAGCATTCCTGCTTTTTTGCAGAGATATCCTGAGACGGTAGTTGTTTCGACTGCAATGGGCTTTAAGTATATGGAGCAGTTTTTTCCGGAGATAGAAATTGCTGCTGAGAAGAGAATCATAGCAGCAAACAGTGGAACACTGGAGCTTGGAAGTCATACGTTACATTTTGTATATGCACCTATGGTACACTGGCCGGAGGTTATGATGACATATGAAGCGTCAGAGAAGATTCTTTTTGCAGCAGATGGCTTTGGTAAATTTGGTGCGCTGGATGTTGAGGAAGACTGGGTGGATGAAGCCAGACGTTATTATATCGGCATCGTTGGTAAGTATGGAGCGCAGGTGCAGGCTGTTCTGAAAAAGGCGTCAACACTGGATATTCAGACGATTTGTTCTCTTCATGGTCCTGTATTAAAGGACAATCTTGGATTCTATCTGGAGAAATACGATAAATGGTCGTCTTATCAGCCCGAAGAGTCAGGTGTTGTGATTGCTTATGCGTCTGTCTATGGCAATACGAAAAAGGCAGCACAATATCTGGCAGATAAATTATCCAAGAGTGGTCAAAAGACAGTATTGTATGATCTGGCAAGATGTGATAAAGCTGCTGCGATTGCAGATGCTTTCCGTTATGATAAGCTGGTACTGGCAGGAATCACATATAATGGAGATTTATTCCCATGTATGCGGGCTTACATTGAGGGGTTGACAGAGCGTAGTTATCAGAACCGCAGGGTGGCAGTGATAGAGAATGGAACCTGGGCGCCTATGGCAGCCAAATTAATCAGGGGAATGTTTGAAAAGAGTAAGGATATTGCTTTCACAGATACGAATATAACGATCAAATCAGTAATGAATGCACAGAACAGGGCAGAGCTGGATAAGCTGGCAGCAGAGTTGGGATAACTGGCAATTGACAGGGCAGACTGTAGCGTAGTACAATGTTTGTAAGGGGTAAGGGACACTGAGAAGGTGTCCCTTTTTGCTTTTTTGCAGGAGGTAGAATATGAATAGTAAGAGAAAGAATCGTTTGGTAACTTTGTTGACCATCATGGCAGTTGCTGTCTGCTCTGTTTTTGGAAGTCCTATTCAGGCTAAGGCTGCCGCGAGTGATATTGCTGTATTAGATCAGCTGTCTGCGCAGGCACAGTATCCTGTTGTCATGAATCTGGGAGCCTATGATGAAGCAACAGGCGGTGTGTTGAATGCGCTGGCTACACAGGCTTTTGCCTCATGGGCATCGGACAATTATATTAATTACGAATACATTTCAATAGATGAAATGTATATAGCGCCTTTTAGCAGCACATTGGCATATGCGGAAATGACAGCACCTTTCACATCATTGTTGACAGAAGTGGCAGCAAGTGAAGATGGGGATACATTGATTGCTGCAATGCAGTATGCACTGATGATCCATTATAGTTATATTTCCAGTGCGAACGAGGCAGTCAGCAAGATTGTGTATGGTTTTCTGTCAGCATCGGACGGAACCTATATAGGGTTTGCAGGAACAGATGAAGATACGACGAATATGGCATATCTGGCTATGTACAGTCTGTTCTATTCGGGACAGCCGATCCTTTATTCTACTGATATTTCTCTGGATGACGGGTTGGATGTCATAAGTGAAGATACTTCATCGAGACAGGCAGATACAAGCGCACAGGCTTCCAATAACAGCAGCAGTACAGCTATGTGCTGGCTGTCGGCTACAGGTTCCAAGTATCACAGTATTAATAACTGTGGCAGAATGAACCCGAATAATGCAAGACAGGTGACGATTGCAGAAGCAGAACGTCAGGGATACGGAAGATGTAAGAAATGCTGGTAGACATATACTAAAAACAGAACCGCATTGTCAGTGATATACTGCAATGCGGTCTTTTTGCTATGAACTATATTGTTCCATCTTTTTGCGCCTGATCTACTTCAATGGCAAGTTTCTTGACCTGACCGGAGAGCATAAGCAGGGCAATCAGGTTGGGAACAGCCATCAAGCCATTGAAGGTGTCTGCAATATCCCACAGGAGTCCGAGATTGATTGTAGCACCTACTATGGAGACAAAGGAATAGATTACAAGGAATGGTCTGACTAATTTCTCACCGCCCAGAAATTCAATACAACGGGAGCCGTATAAGCCCCAGCCAATAATCGTACTGAAAGCAAAGCAGCACATGGCGACAGCGGTAAAGATAGATACCCAGCTTCCATAAGTAGAAGTAAAGCCGGAGATGGTCAGTTCAGCACCGGCAGCCTGTCCGTAAGTAATACCTGGTGCAGCTAGAAGAATGACCAGACCGGTCAAAGTACAGATGATAATAGTATCCATGAATACTTCAAAGATACCGAACATTCCCTGATGTACAGCGTTATCAGTATCCGCACATGCATGGGCAATGGAGCCTGTACCGAGTCCGGCTTCATTGGAGAAGATACCGCGGGAGACACCCTTCTTCATACTCAGGAACATGGAACCGATCACGCCGCCGGTGGCTGCTCTTGGGGAGAAGGCACCGCTGAATATTTCGCTGAATACAGCGGGTATATGTTCAATGTTCATGATAATAACGCCCAGAGCCAGAATTACATATAATACCGCCATGAAAGGAACCAGTTTCTCTGTGACCTGACCGATTCGTTTGATGCCACCTAACAGTACCATTGCTACAAGCGCGGCAATAAAGATGCCGAAGAACAGGTTCGCTTTGTCATTGGTTCCATCAATGATATGGAAGCTCATCAGGGCAGAATTGATGGAAGCAACGATGGTGTTTACCTGTGTGGCGTTGCCTGTACCGAATACAGTCAGCACACCGAATACTGCATAGAGAACCGCCAGAAAATACCACTTTTTAGATAGTCCGTTTTTGATGTAGTACATGGGACCGCCTACATACTCTCCATTGGAGTTCTTCTCGCGGAAATGGATTGCCAGTGTGACTTCTGAGAATTTCGTACACATGCCAAGGAATGCGGAGCACCACATCCAGAAGATTGCACCCGGTCCACCAAGGGCAATCGCACCGGCAACACCTGCGATATTACCGGTTCCTACTGTTCCGGCAAGGGCAGTACAGACCGCCTGAAAAGGACTCATGGAGCCGTCTTTTGCCTGCGTTTTATCAAAAATTTTGCCAACTGTATTTTTCATGGCGACGCCAAATTTGCGAATCTGAATGAATCTTGTGCGGACAGACAAGAGAAGACCTACGCCGATAATATATATCATAGCGGGGACACCCCAGATGAAGCCGTTGACCACCTGATTGATGCTTGCGATTTTTTCTACCATTTTTACCGTACCTTTCTGCTGGCTGTTTTGCATACAGCACTTTATCTCATTGCAATGCTAAAGTTTATTGCTCTTATTATGACATGAAATACAGGAATATTACAAGTGCTAAAAAGAAACACTATAGGAATTTTGTTTAAAATCCGTTATAGTAATGGTGTATGAAGATTACTGGAAAGGCAGGTAATGAGTATGGATAAGAACAGAGATCTAAACTGGGCAGTGCTTGGAACCGGCGTGATTGCCAATGAAATGGCACAGGCACTTGTTAAAATGAATAAAAGGCTGTATGCAGTAGCCAATCGTACACATCAAAAGGCTTTGGATTTTGCCGAAAGATATGGTGTGCAGAAGGTATATGATCAGATTGATGAGGTATTTGAAGATGAGGCGGTAGATATTATTTATATTACAAGCCCGCATAATACCCATTATGAATTTATGAAAAAGGCTCTGGAGCATGGCAAGCATATCCTGGTGGAAAAATCCATTACACTAAACAGCAGGGAGCTGGATGAGATGATAGCACTTGCCGCAGAGAAGAAGCTGGTCCTTGCTGAAGCCATGACTATATGGCATATGCCAATTTATAAAAAGCTCTGGGAGATCGTACAGAGTGGGCAATTAGGTAAAGTGCAGATCATAACCATGAATTTTGGCAGCTTTAAGGAATATAATATGTCGAACCGTTTCTTTAATATGAATCTGGCAGGAGGAGCCATGCTTGATATCGGGGTGTATGCCCTTTCTATCGTCAGAAGCTTCATGGAAGAGAAGCCGGAAGATATTGTCAGTCAGTGGAAAGCATCTCCTACAGGTTCTGACGAGCAGGCGACCATCCTGTTAAAGAATAAACAGGAACAGATGGCAACGGTTGCCCTTTCCATGCATTCCAAACAGCCAAAGAGAGCAATGATAAGCTGTGAGAAGGGCTATATCGAGATCATGGAATATCCAAGAGCTGATAAGGCAGTGATCGTAGATGCTGAGAGTGGAGAAAGAACCGAGATAGAGAGCGGTGAGACCGCCAATGCCCTTTATTATGAAATGATGGACATGGAGCAGGCGGTAAGAAGCGGGGATGCTTCCAATATGCAGCTACAGTATTCCAAAGATGTTATGGATATTATGACAAAGCTTCGCAAGGACTGGGGCATGAAATACCCTGGAGAACAATGGTAAAAAAATTTTATAAATCTATTTTACCATGTGGTGCTTCTTATGCTACAATATAACGTAGAATTTTAACCAATATAGTAGTGGTAAGTGAGAGGAAACACACATGAGAATAGGTTTTGATAATGACAAGTATCTGAAGATTCAGTCAGAGCATATTAAGGAGCGGATCAGTCAGTTTGGTGATAAGTTATATCTGGAATTTGGTGGTAAACTGTTTGATGATTACCATGCATCCAGAGTTTTGCCGGGATTTCAGCCGGACAGTAAATTACAGATGCTGATGCAGCTTTCTGATGTAGCAGAGATTGTCATTGTAATCAGTGCGGCAGATATTGAAAAGAACAAAGTCAGGGGAGACCTTGGCATCACATATGATGTGGATGTATTGCGTCTGATCAGTGAGTTTGAGAAGAAAGGACTCTATGTAGGCAGCGTTGTCATTACGCAGTTTGCAGGACAGAGTGGTGCAGTCCAGTTCAGGGAAAGACTGGAGAAGAAGAATATTAAGGTATATCAGCATTATATTATTGAGGGATATCCTTCCAATATTCCATTGATCGTAAGTGAGAGCGGCTTTGGCAAGAATGATTATATTGAGACGACCAGGCCATTGGTAGTCATTACGGCACCGGGACCGGGCAGCGGTAAGATGGCGACCTGTCTGTCACAGTTATATCATGAGAATCTGCGAGGTATTAAGGCTGGATATGCGAAGTTCGAGACATTCCCTATCTGGAATATTCCTCTGAAACATCCTGTAAATCTGGCTTATGAAGCAGCAACAGCAGATCTGAATGATATCAATATGATCGATCCGTTCCATCTGGAGGCTTATGGAGAGACTACTGTCAACTACAACAGAGATATTGAGATTTATCCTGTATTGAATGCCATTTTCGAAGGTATCTATGGTGAGAATACATATTATAGATCCCCAACTGACATGGGTGTCAATATGGCGGGCAACTGTATCATTGATGATGAGGCGTGCTGCGAAGCATCCAAGATGGAGATTATCCGCAGATATTATACGGCAATCAATAAAGTAGCCAAGGAGGAGGCTTCCGAGAACGAGGTCTATAAGATAGAGCTCCTCATGAAACAGGCGAAGATCACGACAGATGACCGCAAGGTTACAGTAGCAGCGAAGAAAAGGGCAGAAGAGCTTGGTGTGGCATGTGCAGCCATTGAACTGGAGGATGGTACGATTATCACGTCCAAGACAACGGATTTTCTTGGAGCATCAGCTGCGCTATTACTGAATGCACTGAAATATCTGGCCGGAATTGAACATGATGAGAAGCTGATCAAGCCGGAAGCAATCGAACCGATTCAGGCATTGAAGGTTAATTTCCTGGGTGGAAGGAATCCAAGACTGCACAGTGATGAGGTGTTGATCGCGCTGGCACTGACTTCTGTTACCAGCGAGAATGCGAAACGTGCCATGGAGCAGATTCCAAGACTGAGAGGCTGTCAGGTACACACCTCAGTCATGCTTTCTGAGGCAGATTCCAAGACTTTCAAGAGACTGGGTGTGGATCTTACCTGTGAACCGGTAAGAAGCGGACTGAAATTATATTAGTAGCTATGCGGAATAGTTACTGCAGGATAAGGAATAGAGTGTACATAAAGGAGGAGTAAGTAATGGCTTGTACAACGATTTTGGTTGGTAAGAAGGCGTCCTATGACGGTTCTACCATGATTGCACGTAATGATGATTCAGCATCAGGACATTTTACAGCGAAGAAGGTGGTTGTCGTGCAGCCACAGGAGCAGCCCATCAAATACAGATCAGAGCTTTCTCATGTAGAGATTGAGCTGCCATCAGATCCTATGAAATATACATGTGTACCCAATGCCGTGAAAGGTGAGGGGGTATGGGCTGCAAGCGGCGTAAACGCAGCCAATGTTGCCATGACAGCAACAGAAACCATTACTTCTAATCCACGAGTGCTGGGCGCAGACCCGTTAGTGGTATATCAGCCTGCAGCAGATGGCAAAGAGGAAGTTGCAGGAGGAATTGGTGAGGAAGATATCGTATACATTGTACTTCCTTATATTCACAGTGCCAGAGAAGGTGTGAAGAGACTGGGAAGCCTTCTGGAGCAGTATGGTACATATGAAATGAATGGTATTGCTTTTCAGGATGCAGATGAGATCTGGTGGCTGGAGACAATAGGTGGTCATCACTGGATCGCCAGAAGAGTACCGGATGATGTCTATGTGGTTATGCCAAACCAACTTGGAATTGATGCCTTTGATCTGGAGGATGCACTTACTACACAGAAGGACTATATGTGTTCTGCCGATATGAAGGAATTTATTGCAAAGAACCATCTGGATCTGTCAATGGATGGTAAACTGAATCCAAGAGATGCTTTTGGCAGTCATGATGATTCAGATCATGTATACAATACACCCCGCGCATGGTTCATGCTGCGGTATCTGAACCCTCATACGAAGAAATGGGATGGACCTGTATCCGAGTATACACCTTATTCTGATGATCTTCCGTGGTGCATGACACCTGAGAAAAAGATTACGGTAGAGGACGTAAAATATGTATTGTCTTCCCATTACCAAGGAACACCCTACGATCCCTATGCGCCATATGGTGATAAGTCCATGAGTGGAGCTTTCCGCTCTATTGGTATTAACCGAAATGATTTCGTGGCAGTGATCCAGATCAGACCGGATCAGCCAAAAGACAGCAGTATTATTGAATGGGTGGCTTTTGCATCCAATGCATTCAATGTACTGGTTCCATTCTATGCAGATGTGAATGAGATACCGGAATATCTTGGCAATACCACAGGAGAGGTATCTACGGATAATTTCTACTGGTCAAGCAGACTGATTGCGGCAATGGCAGATGCTTCCTACAGAAAATCCATCTTCCATATTGAGCGTTATCAGGAGCATGTGATGTCCAGGGCACATGAGCTGATCGGACTGTGTGATGCCTCTCTTGCAAAAGAGAGTGATGCAGACAAGAGACGGGAGCTTAAACAAAAGGCAAACCAGGCTCTGGCTGATATGCTTAAAGCCGAGACTGCGTCTACATTGGATAAAGTATTATATGAATTAAGTAATTTGATGAAGAATGCATATTCCAGATCAGATGCCTAGTATAGCGTTTTTAAATTAACTAAACCATATTACTTGCCTATTTTCCCGATAGCACATGCCAAAAATCCTCAGCGTAGCCCGCTACGCCTACGTTTTTTGACATGCACTTTCTGAAAAATATTCTGCGTAAATGGTTCAGTTATTTAGAAAACGCTATACTAGGAAATTTACGGTGGGACTATAGTCCCACCGTTTTCTTATACTTGAAAATCCACTAAAATGTATAAGAAAAGACAATATAATGCATTTTAGTGAAATTTTTTGTATAAATATACTTGATTTTAGCGCATTGATGTGGTAGCATATTAATCAGCGCAAGGGAGCGGTATACACGAATACAGTTTCAGTGCGCTCATTTTATAAACACCCATAATTGCGGGGGTGGGAGGTCTGAACAGTTCAGACACAGAATAACTCTAAGGAGGAAATGTTATGAAAAAGATGAAAGCTACATTAGCGATCGCAATGGCTTCCGTTCTGACGATTGGTCTCGTTGGATGCGGCAGCAGTTCAGCACCGGCTGCTACAGAGCAGACAAGTGCTGCAGCAGGCACAGATACGACAGCTTCAGCTGAGGCAACAACTACAGCAAGCGGTTCTGACCTGAACATTATGTTAGAGACACCTGTTGAGTCACTTGACCCACAGCAGGCAACAGATGGTACTTCATTTGAAGTTATCGCAGACTATACAGATGGTCTGATGCAGATGGATGCAGACGGACAGGCAGTACCTGCCCTGGCAGAATCTTATGACCTTTCTGATGACGGACTTACCTATACATTCCACATTCGTGATGATGCTAACTGGAGCAACGGTACTCCTGTTACTGCAGCAGATTTCGTATTTGCATGGCAGAGAGCAGCAGATCCTGAAGTTGCTTCCGAATATTCCTATATGTTAAGTGATATCGGTCAGATCAAGAATGCTGCAGATATTATCGCAGGCAACAAAGATAAGAGCGAACTTGGTGTTACAGCAGTAGATGATAAGACATTACAGGTAGAATTAAATGTTCCTGTCAGCTACTTCCTGTCACTGATGTATTTCCCTACATTCTATCCTGTAAATGAAGAGTTCTTTACTTCATGCGGTGATACATTTGCAACAAGCCCTGAGACAGTACTTTCCAATGGTGCATTCGTACTTGACTCTTATGAGCCGGCTGCAACAGCTTTCCATTTAACCAAGAATGCTGATTACTATAATGCAGACAGCGTACAGCTTGCAGGTCTGAATTATCAGGTAATTCAGGATTCACAGCAGGCCCTGATGAGCTATCAGACAGGTGCTCTGGATACTACTCTTGTAAACGGTGAACAGGTTGACCAGGTTAAGGATGATCCTGAATTCCAGGCAATTGGTGCAGGTTACTTATGGTATGTATCACCTAACATCAAGAATGTTCCTGAACTTGCCAACTTAAATATCCGTATGGCACTGACAATGGCTATCAATCGTGAAGCTATCACAACAGATGTATTAAAGGATGGTTCCACACCTACATATACAGCAGTTCCCATTGAATTTGCAGCAGGTCCTGACGGATCTGACTTCTCCGGAGATCAGTCCAAGTTCTCTGATGTATGCGCATTTGATGCAGATAAGGCAGCAGAGTACTGGCAGGCAGGTCTGGATGAACTTGGTGTAACAGAGCTTGCACTTGACATGGTTGTAGATGCTGATGATGCACCTCAGAAGGTCGCTCAGGTATTAAAGGAGCAGTGGGAGACAACTCTTCCGGGACTTACAGTTACTCTGACAATTGAGCCTAAGAAACAGAGAGTACAGGATATGCAGGATGGTAACTTCCAGTTAGGACTTACACGTTGGGGACCTGACTACGCTGATCCTATGACTTACCTTGGAATGTGGGTAACAGATAATTCTAACAACTATGGTTTCTGGAGCAATGCAGAATATGATGCTATCATTGATGAGTGTACAACTGGTGATCTGTGTACAGATGCAGAAGGACGCTGGGCTAGACTTTACGATGCTGAGAAGATCGTAATGGACGAAGCAGTTATCTTCCCTCTCTACACACAGTGTAATGCAGAAATGATGTCTTCTAAGGTTACAGGCGTTGAGTTCCACCCGGTTGCTTTGAACCGTGTATATAAGAATGCGGTAAAGGCAGAATAATAGAAATTTGTTAATTGGAACCGCACTAAGGAAGTCTATACCTTGGTGCGGTTTTTGTGCCTGATAAGGCTTAAAAGAGTTTGAACACAGACGGGGAGGCAGAAGGTGAAGAAATATACGATAAAGCGAGTGATTACTTCGCTCTTTACACTTTTGGCGATTTTATTGGTTTTGTTTATACTGATGCAGCTTATGCCGGGTTCTCCATTTAATGATGAGAAATTAAATGCAGACCAGAAGGCAGCCCTTTATGCAAAATATGGTCTGGACCAGCCAATTATCGTACAGTTTTTTAAATATGTAGGCAATATGTTAAAGGGTGATCTGGGCGTTAGTTATAACATTTCCAAGAATACCCCGATTTCACAGTTGATTCAGAGCAGATTACCGATCTCTATCAGAATCGGTGGATTTGCAGTTACAGTAGGTGCAGTGGTAGGATTGATTCTTGGACTGATCGCAGCTCTCAAGCATGATACGATATGGGATACTCTGGCAACGATTATCTCCGTTATTGGTGTATCTGTACCATCCTATGTATTTGCGCTGGCACTGAGTTATAATTTTGGATTTAAGCTTGGCTGGTTTCCTATGTTATTCTCCCAGCAGGATATCTTTGGTTCCAGTGTATTGCCCAGTATTTCATTGTCCATGTTTACCATGGCATCCATTGCCCGATTTACGAGGAGTGAGATGCTTGAAGTATTGGGAAGCGAATATATGTTATTGGCAGAGAGTAAGGGTATCTCAGGTTCTGCACTGATATTACGTCATGCATTGAGAAATGCGCTGATTCCCATTATCACAGTACTTGCACCACTGATCGTTGACCTGATGACAGGTTCTCTGGTAGTAGAGAAGATCTTTGCGATTCCCGGCGTAGGAAGTCTGCTTGTAACAGCAATTCAGTCCAATGATTATAACGTAGTTATTGCATTGAGTTTTATTTATTCTGCAATGTATATCGGTATCATGCTGGTAGTGGATATTCTCTACGGTATCATTGATCCGAGAATCCGACTTGCAGGGAAAGGGGAATGATGATGAGCGAGATAAACACACCCTATGTACCTGTAGATGCGGATTTTGTATTAAAAGACAATGCGGGTGCAATTACAATTGATGAGAACTATGCCGCACAGAACTTCTGGAAAGACGTATTAATCCGTTATTTCCGTAAAGTAAGTGCAGTTATTGGTCTTGTACTGATTATATTGATTACTTTATTTGCAGCAATCGGACCGGGTATGAATGAGTATACATATTCAGGTCAGGAACTGAGTCAGAAGAACTTCGCCCCACGTGTGAAGGCACTGGAGAAGTTTGGTATCTTTAACGGTGATGAGTCAATGCGGACCACGACAGGCTCCAAGACCATCAATTATTATGTGGAAAAAGGGCTGGACGATGTAGAATACTGGTTCGGAAGTGATAATTTTGGACGTGACATCTGGACACGTACCTGGGAAGGCGCAAGAGTATCTCTGATTATTGCCATTGCGGCAGCAATCATTGATATGGTCATTGGTATGAGCTATGGTCTGATATCCGGATATTTTGGTGGTAAAGTCGATATTATCATGCAGAGAATCCTGGAGATTGCCAATGGTATCCCCAGACTGGTTATTGTTACACTGCTTCTGCTGGTTCTTCAGCCTGGTATGCTGACCATTATTTTTGCATTGATGCTGACTGAATGGGTAGGCATGAGCCGTATTGCCCGTGCAGAGATGTTGAAGTTAAAGGAGCAGGAATTTGTTCTGGCTTCCAGAACCCTGGGAGCAGGTAACTTCTTTATCATCTTTAAAGAAGTGCTGCCTAATATCATTGGACCGATCATTACACAGGTTATGTTCTCCATTCCTACTGCGATTTTTACAGAAGCATTCCTAAGCTTCGTAGGTCTGGGTATTCCTGTACCACAGTGTTCCTTAGGTTCCCTGATTTCAGAGGGCTTCAACAGCTTTACAACACATCCGTACCAGATTATTCCACCTATCGTGGTAATGGCATTATTGATGTTGAGCTTCAACCTTGTAGCAGATGGATTAAGAGAAGCACTTGATCCTAAGATGAAAGAAATGTAAGGACGAAAGGAGAAATAAGATGTCAGAAGATAAGAACACAATTCTTCAAATCAAAGATTTGGATATCACCTTTCGTACTACTGCTGGACCAGTCCATGCAATACGAGGTGTTAATATAGACCTGCAAAAAGGAGAAACGGTTGCCATCGTAGGAGAATCCGGTTCCGGTAAATCTGTTACGATGAAGGCTGCCATGGGTATTCTTGCATCCAATGCAACAGTAACAAACGGCAGTATTGAATTCTCCTATCATCATGCTGATGGAACACCGGAGACGGTAGATATTCTCAGCAAAGATAAGAAATGGATACGCAGACATATCAATGGCAAGAGAATTGCCATGGTATTTCAGGACCCGATGACAAGTCTTGATCCTACTATGACGATTGGAAAGCAGATCATGGAAGGTATGATCTGGCATTTCAAGACTCCGAAGAAAGAAGCTTGGGCAAAAGCCGTGGAGCTTCTCAAAGAGGTAGGTATTGAAGATGCAGAGAAGAGAATGAAGAATTATCCGCATCAGCTGTCCGGCGGTATGAGACAGAGAGTTGTCATTGCGATTGCACTCTCCTGTAACCCTGACCTGCTGATCTGTGATGAGCCTACAACTGCGCTGGATGTAACCATTCAGGCAAAGATCATAGAGCTGATCCGCAGAGTACAGAAGGAGAGAGGTATTTCTGTTATTTATATTACACATGACCTTGGAGTTGTAGCAAAGGTCGCAGACTATGTCAATGTTATGTATGCAGGTAAGATTGTAGAAAAAGGCACGATCAATGAGATATTCTATGATCCCAAGCATCCGTATACATGGGGGCTTCTCTCAGCAATGCCTGATCTGGATACGGATGATGAAAGACTCTATACCATTCCTGGTTCACCGCCAAACCTGCTGCATGAGACACAGGGTGATGCCTTCGCAGCACGTAATAAATATGCGCTGGAAGTAGATGATAAGGCAGATCCTCCTATGTTCAAGGTATCAGATACACATTATGCAGCTACATGGCTGTTAGACCCGAGAGCACCTAAGGTAGAAATGCCGCAGGAGCTGAAAGCTCGATTAGAACGTATGAAGAAGGAGGCTAAGGATTATGGCAGTGAATTATAATGCAAAGTCGCTTCTTACGGTAGATGGCTTGAAACAGTATTTCAAAGTGAGCAGTTCTTTTACAGTACATGCTGTAGAAAATGTGTCTTTTGAAATCTATCCGGGTGAGACTTATGGATTGGTAGGAGAATCCGGTTCCGGTAAATCTACCATTGGCAGAAGTATCATCAGATTATATGACCCAACAGCAGGTAAGATTATATTCAATGATGTGGATATCAGTGGTAAGCTTGGCAGGTCTACAAGCCAGATGCTCCGTACACAGATGCAGATGATCTTCCAGGACCCGATGGCTTCCCTGAATCCACGTAAAAAGATAGGTGATATCATTGGAGAAGGTCTGGATATCCATCATATGTATAAGACAAAAGCAGAACGTGAGGAGAAGATCAAGGCGATTCTGGCAAAGGTAGGACTTTCACCAGAGCATGCAACCCGTTATCCTCATCAGTTCTCCGGTGGTCAGAGACAGCGTGTTGGAATAGCCAGAGCATTGATCATGAATCCCAAGCTTATTATTGCAGATGAGTGTATCTCTGCATTGGATGTATCTATTCAGGCACAGGTTGTCAATCTGATGAAGGACATTCAGCAGGAAACAGGTACAGCATATCTGTTTATCGCCCATGATCTGTCTATGGTTAAATATATATCAGACAGAATTGGCGTACTGCATCTGGGACATTTACTGGAGACAGGTACTACAGATGAGATATTCAGCAACCCGATTCATCCATATACCAAGAGTCTGTTATCTGCCATTCCTGCACCGAACCCGGTTGTAGAGAAGAACAGAACAGCACTTGCCTATGATTATAAGACATCAGGTATTGACTATAAGCAGGGAACACAGCACCTCGTAGATGGTACACACTATGTAAAATGTACTGATGACGAGTTTGCCAAGTGGACGCTATGATGCCTGCGGATTGTTCCAAGGTCTTTGGCATCATATATGTAACAGTTCAGCCGCGCCATTCGCAAAGACGCCTGACGGCGCTTTTCCACTGCTGTGCAGTTAACTTTGCTCATAACCTGGCGCTCATTTCATGACTTATAAAACGATTCCATTCATGCAAGCATGATGTCCTCGTTTTTTAAGCCATGGCTGAACTGTTACTCATATATATTAAATATTTACCCATCACGCGACTGTGATGGGCTTTTTTATGTTATACTATAAATACATTTCACAAATATATGGAAAGGTACGGTGGACAGTATGTGTACAGCGGCAACTTATAGAACGAAAGATTTTTATTTTGGAAGAACACTGGATTATGAATGTAATTATGGAGAGGAAGTAACGATCACTCCCCGCAATTATCCATTTGCTTTCAGACATATGGGAGAGATGAAGTCACATTATGCAATCATTGGTATGGCACATGTAGCAGAGAATTACCCGCTTTATTATGATGCCATTAATGAAAAAGGTCTTGGAATGGCAGGACTTAACTTCGTTGGAAATGCCAAGTATCAGAAAGTAGAACAGGGCAGAGAGAACGTGGCACAGTTTGAATTTATTCCATGGATCTTGTCACAATGTGCTTCTGTAGCAGAAGCAAAAGAAAGACTTGGCAGGATGAATCTGGTAGGAACTACATTCAATGTATATTTCCCCGCAGCACAGCTTCACTGGCTGATTGCAGATAAAGAAGAGGCTATTACTGTAGAGTGTATGGCAGATGGATTGCATGTCTATGATAATCCAGTGGGAGTTATGACTAACAATCCGCCTTTTCCTACGCAGATGTTCCTATTGAATAATTATATGGGATTATCCCCCAGACAGCCACAGAATCAGTTCTCGGACAAGCTGCCGCTTAATACCTACAGCAGAGGTATGGGAGCCTTGGGACTGCCCGGAGATCTTTCTTCTGCATCCCGCTTTGCCAAAGTGGCATTTACTAAGATGCATGCCATCTCAGGAGAATCAGAGAATGAAAGTGTGAGCCAGTTCTTCCATATCTTAGGATCTGTAGACCAGCAGAGAGGCTGCTGTGAAGTGGCTGAGGGTAAATATGAGATCACACTGTATACCTCATGCTGCAATGCAGATAAGGGAATCTACTATTATACGACCTATGAAAACCATCAGATTACTGCAGTAGATATGCATAGAGAGAATCTGGATGGCAGTGATCTTGTGCATTACCCGCTGATTCAGGGTGAACAGATCAGGTGGGTGAACTGATAATTACAATAAGGCTGCTATGCCAGATGGAAAACTCTGCGCAGAACTTCATCTTCTACCAGAATCTGCTTAGCCAGTTCACGATACTGTTCTTCATGAAGATAGGTGTGGCGGAAAGGCTTGATAGAAGGTGCAAGATCTATTGCCTGTTTATAGTCTTCTACATTCAGATTCAGGGTGCACACATAATCCCAGAAACCAGTCTGGGTAAAGATGGTATTGACTCTCTGATAACGATGGTCATGAACACGACTCATCAGGTATGTGGCAATACCGACCTGAATACCATGAAGCTGAGGTGTCTCCAGCATTTTATCCAGAGCATGTGAGATCAGATGCTCACTGCCACTGGTGGGGGCGCTGCTTCCTGCAATTTCATTTGCGATACCGCTCATGGCAAGGGAGTCCAGTAATTCTTTCAGGAACAGGCGGTCATGAATCGTCTCAAAAGGTGTACGCACGAAGCTGTTTACTGCCTTTTTCGCAATCATCATGGCAAAATCATTGACCTGTGCAGCGCCATGCTCTGCTTCAAACTGCCAGTCATAGAGGGATGTGATCTTGGAAACCATATCTCCGATACCAGAGTAGAGGAATTTCTCAGGTGCACTTTTGATTACATCTGTGTCTACAATAATGCCGTAAGCCATGCGGGCGGGAACAGAGCTGCGCCTTTTATTAATAAGCAGGGAAGCACTGGCGCTGGAAAAGCCATCACTGGAAGCAGAAGTCGGCACGCTGATGAAGGGAAGCTTACGCAGAAATCCCATATATTTGGCGGCATCAATGACTTTGCCACCGCCCAGACCAATGACCGCCTGTGTGGAATTGGGCAGCGCAAAGGCAATGCGGATGATATCATCTATATCGACTGTATCCAATTCACAATATTCCAGAACTTCAATTCCTGCATTGTGCAGGGAAGAGAGAACCTTCTGACCGAACATGTCAATCAGACCATTTCCAAAATAAATAACGACTTTCTGTAAATTACTTTCCTGCAGATAAGGTCCTATCTTACTCAAAGCTCCGTCTTCAACTTTTAATATCGTGGGAATTGCAATGTGACTGCTGTTTATTTTTGCCATCTTTATAACGACTCCTCTCAATAACCTGAAACTTTTATAACAAGTCTATTATAAAAGTTTGTTAGTTTTTTGGCAACCATTGTTATGCTTTGACAAAATATAAAAGACTTGATTTCTCAGAATATTACGTGTACAATATCTATAACACGTATGGAAAACGTTTTCCATAGAAAAATGGGGTAAAAAAATGTTCAAAACTATGCGGGCTGTATTTTTATCTTGCATAGATATGGACAGAGAGCAAAAGAGAGGTATGGATTAATATGGAGTTTGCAGCAGTTTTTCACAGATCAACAGATAATTATTGCTATGCGCTGGACGATAATCAGCTCATCATTAACCTGAAGACAGGGTATGATGTGAAGATCGTGAATATCATTTATGGAGATCCCTTTGCCAATGGTATCTTAGGCGGAGGCGAGGAATGGACGGGAGAGAAGGCTGGCATTCCTTTTAAGAAGAAATTAAAGAATCAGATATGGTGGACGACTACCATTATTCCACCTTTTAAGAGATTGAAATATTACTTTGAACTGATTACTGATACAGAGAAGTGGTATTATTTCGAGGATGGCTTCGTCAGTGAAGAGCAGATGCAATTAAAAGGCAGAAGCCGTCAGTGCTTTACAATGCCCTGGCTGAATCCGGCGGATGTGAACAGAACCCCTTACTGGGTCAATGAGACTGTCTGGTATCAGATTTTCCCGGACAGATTCTGCAATGGCAATCCGGCAAATGATCCCGAAGGCACGAAGCCTTGGAAATGTGAATCAATCAAGGGACACAGAGATAATTATGGTGGAGATCTGGAGGGCATTACACAGAAACTGGATTATTTACAGGATCTGGGTGTGACAGGGCTGTATCTGACGCCAATTAACGAGTCACCTTCCAATCACAAATATGATACGACAGATTATGAGCGTATCGATCCTCATTTTGGCAATGATGAGGTAATGAAAGAGCTGGTCGCACAGGCACATGAGCGGGAAATTAAGATTATGCTGGATGCGGTGCTCAATCATGCAGGCTATTATTTCAAGCCGTGGCAGGATGTATTGGAGAAAGGACCGCAATCACAGTATTATGACTGGTTCATGATTAACCAGTGGCCTCTGGATGATAAATGGCAGGCAGCGAAGAAAGGGCAGCTGTATACCTTTGCCTTTTTCGATGGAATGCCAAAGCTTAATACCAATAACCCAAAAGTCAGAAAGTACCTGGTGGATGTTGTGTGCGGCTGGGTGCGTAAATACGCTGTAGATGGGATACGTATTGATGTAGCCAATGAAGTGTCCCATACCTTCTGTAAGGAACTCAGAAGTGCGCTCAAAGCCATAAAACCTGACATTTATATATTGGGAGAAATATGGCATGATGCAATTAACTGGCTTCGCGGGGATGAATATGATGCAGTTATGAATTATCCGCTGGCTGGCAGCATGAAGGACTTCTTTATTGATAAAAGCCTGACAGATGAGGACTTTGAGTGCATGATTAACCGTTGCTATACCAATTATATGCAGCAGACAAATGACGTGCTTTTCAATATGCTGGACTCTCACGATACACAGAGACTTCGCAGTATTGTGTCGGGAATAGATGAATATGATGCGCTGCTGACATTGCTGTTCACCATGCCGGGCAGTGTGTGCATCTACTATGGAACCGAGATTGCCATGGAAGGTGGATATGACCCTGACTGCAGACGTTGTATGCCATGGAATGAGATAGAGCGGGGAGACTATGCATCACAGATATCTTTTATGAAAGAGCTGATTAATCTTAGAAAGACACAGCCTCTTATGAGAGAGCGTAACTTCCACTTCCCGGCTGAATATGAGAACCCGAGAGTCATTCAGTTCGAGAAGATTGGCTGGAGCGAGAAGCTGGAAGTACTGGTCAATGCCAGCGATACTTCAGTAGAACTTCTCCATCCACAGCAGGGGGAGATACTCTTTTCCCGTAACCTGCACACCACCAAACTTGCCCCCGGTGGCGTCTGCATCCGCTATATTGAGAAAGAAAAATAAGGGCGAGGGGCGAAACCATTCCATTTACATGCATGGCGTTTCGCGGGATATTTTAAGATATCATTTGTTAAAGTCAGTCTATTTTATTTATAATTCAGGCAGAATATTTCCGTAATAAGCCACACCCGATATAAAAAATAGAACTTTAAATCTTTCACATAGTCTAAAATTTATGTTAAACTATACCTGTCTGCATTCTAAGACTTGCAGACAGGTATTTTTAATAATCCAGCGAAACGCCCGGCACGGGGCTGATTGTGAGGATGTTACCATGCATAAGCAGGTACTTTGGCGCGGCCGGTACTTAATGTGCACAGCCGTAAGGCGCATGCACATTTATGTACCGCTGCCAGCGACAAGTAGCGAGAGCGTGCCTGTGTTGCATGGTAACATCCTCACAATCCCCAGCGCCATTCCCGTTTCCCTGCCCCAGGAGAATATATGATATTAAAGAAACAAATCCCAGAGGACTTCTATAAGTTGTTCCGCACCAGAAATATGGACGCTTATATGATGTTTCTGGCAGCGATATATGAAGAAAACAGTGAATTGTATACAGCACTTGGACTGACCCTTGAGGAAGGACAGGCTATTATCGCGGAAACCATGAGTCGTGGACAGATAGACTGGCAGGAAGATGAAGAAAGTCAGGAAGAAGAGACACAGGATACAGATATGGAGACAGATGCTGTGTACCCCGGAACACCTTCTGCAATACTCAGGCGCCTCATCCGCTGGGGATGGCTGCGCAGTGATTATGATGAGAAGCTCAATACCTATATACTTTCTTTTCCAGAGTATAGTCAGATGTATGTGGAACTCTTCGAGAAATTGCAGAAGGAAGATGAGACAGGAGAAAGAGAGAGCATCCTTGCCATTTACAGTGCATTGTTCACCTATCATTCTGATAGAGAGAAAAACAGCGAGATTCTAAAGAGCGCCCTGCGGACATCCAAGAATCTGGAACAGCTGCTTTCCAATATGCAGAATGGTATGAGGACATATTTTGAAGAATTATCCCAGAGTAAGAATTTCATGGAGATTCAGCAGGTGCTGGTAGATGAGATCAATAACAATGACAGTAAGAGATATGCGATTCTTACCACAACAGACAGCTTTTACCGATATAAAGAGGCTGTAAAAGAGCTCATCAGCCAGATTTTAAATGATAATGAGAAACGTAAGATACAGATCATAGAACAGCTGAATGAAGCAGCGCCGGATTCTATGGCGAAGTTCAGACTGGAACAGTCTCTTAATTACTATGAAGAAGCTACGGTAATGGTATACCGCATTGAACGTGAATTTGACATGATTGAGCGCAAGTATAACAGATTGATTGAGCAAAAGGCAGTATTTGCCAGACGTGCACTTGCCAGAATCCGCTTCATTTTCCAGGAAGGAGCCCATGACGAAGACAACATCCCCAAGCTGCTGCGTATTATGGATGCCAGTGAGGACAAGGAGCAGATCCTGGATGAGCTGAGCAGCCATATCAGGCTGTCAGCACCGTATAAAGTATATGATGATGACAGTATGTATACCATCAGAGAAGAGAGTGATTTACAGTTTAATCCATTGACAACAGCAGAGCAGGATCAGCACAGAGAAGATGAGATTACCGATTTTGTGCCCAAACCTCTTTATACCAAGAGACAGCTCCACGCATTCCGTGACCGGAATATGAAGGATGGTGCATTTGTCACGACAAAGGAGACAGTATCTTCTATAGAAGATCTGGAGAAAATGATGTTTTTGTGGCAGGAGATTACAGAGAATCAGAGCGATGAGGATGTTGTAAACTTAGGCGGAGAGTTCACCAGCCCGGATGGATATACTTTTTCCGAGCTTACGATTCGAAATATGCATCCTGAGACAGAAGCATGAGCAGATAACAGGTAAACCTGTTATCCCAAATAGCATCAAGGATGCAGTATTGCACATGGGGGTCTGAATAGTTATTAATTGAGAAAGGCTTGAAATAACAGATGTTAAAATATATGGAAGAATTGTCTCCCGGTGAGGCATCAAATATCAAAAAAACAATACAGGATCTGTTTAAACAGACGTGTATATTGCAGGTAAAATGTGATCCTGTAACCCTGGTACAGAGGGATAATCCCAGATACAGGACCTGTGCCAATCACAGAGAATTTATAGCGGCGTATCTTTCCCTGCTGGACTTGGAGCTGATTCATGATCCACAGGAACAGCTTTTCAGAATTCAGGGCGAGGGTCTGCCAACAGAGCGTATGAATCTGATGACGACACGTATTATGCTGCTTTTAAAGATCATATACAGAGACAGGATTATGGGGGATGGTCTGCGTGCTACAGTGACAAGTCTTCGGGAGATCAGGGAGTACGGAGCCAGTACCAAGCTGATTATCCGTAAGCTTACCAGTCAGGAGTGGCAGGATGCACTGACGCTGTTAAAAGTACATCAGATTATCGAATTACCCGGTGCAGTAGGCAATGTAGAAGATGATACGCCAATCTATATATACAGTACGGTCAATATCTTCTGTTCTTCGGTTACGATTGAAGAACTTGTGAAGAAGTATCGTGACAGGACAGAAGCAGCGATAGACGGCACGACAGAATAGGATTACTGTACAATAGCGTATTATATAGAAAGGTTCGGTTAGTAGAATAAGTGAAACAGTCTAAGAAAATATTTACCAGAATGTGCCTGAATAACTGGGGCGGCATTTCTCATAAGATACTGGAATTTAATGAATATGTAAATCTGTTCAGTGGCAAGAGTGGTTCAGGTAAATCCACAGTAATGGATGCCATACAGGTTCTTTTATATGGAAGCTTCTCTCCTAGTTTCCTCAATAAGGCGGCAGATGATGCCAAGAACAGGAGAAGCGTGCTCAGTTACCTGCGAGGGGAGCAGAAGGATGGTACAGCCAATCGTGAGAATGCTGACTTTTGTTCCAACATTGTACTGGAGATAGAGGATACAGGTACGCATAATTACACCTGTGTAGGTGTGGCTTTTGAAGTAAAACACAATGACAGTGAGATCAAGAAGTATGTCTTTTTCAGCCATTCAGGGCAGATACCGGAGTCTGAATATATCAACTCCAAAGGATATGTATACACCAATCAGGAGATTAAGAAGCTGCTGGAAGTAAGGGCGCAGTCAGATTCTAACAAGGGCAGGGATGTGAACCGTACGTATACTTCCAGAGAGGCATATATGGCTGCGCTGTATGATGTGATTCTTGGTTATATTGACGGAACCCGTTTTCAGATTATGGAGAAAAGTGCCATTGCGTTAAAGATGACTAATGGTACAGGTCAGTTTATCAGAGATTACATGTTCCCTAAGAGTGAGAGCAATGTCATAGAGAAGATCAGTGACCAGCTGGGTTCTTATAGAGATATTCAGGATAAGATCAAGGATATGCGCCATAGAATCGAGCTTCTGCAGGAGGTGCGTGAAGCCGGCAGCCGCATGCTTGAAGTCAGTACAGGGATTGCCAAAGCCAATGCAATGATACGTTGTATTGATGTGGTAGAACTACAGGATAAGATCATGTCAGAAGAACAACAGATTGCACAGCACAAGGATGAACTGGACAGACTTGCTCTGGAAATGGAGAAGGACAGAGCCATTTTAAAAGACATTGACGAAGAACTGATTCAGGTAAAAGCGGATCTTCAGGCGAGCGATCTGGGCGCAAAGAAAAATCAGCTGGAAGCACAGAACCAGTTGGCTAAAATGCTCACAGAGAAGAGTATGCAGTGGCGTAAAATGCTGGAAGGACTGCGAAAGTGGGAAGAGGATGAGGCAATTACAGACTATGTCAGCAACCCTATGCTGCAACGTATTCATGCCTTTTGCAGCGGCAGCATCACAGAACCGCAGTGTAACGACCTGAGACGTAATATCCAGAATACCTTAGTGGATATCGAGGAAACGCTGGAAGAATACAAGGAGCAGAAACGCGAATCTGATAAGGAATTGAAGGAACTGCGGACTCTGGTAGATGACATGAAGAATGACAGGAAGCCGTATTCTGCTATATTAAAGGAAGCAAGAGGCGCATTGGAGCGCAGACTCAGCGACCTTTATGGACGTACCATTAAGGTCTATATCTTTGCAGATATGTTCGATGTCAGGGACAAGGAATGGAAGAACGCTATTGAGGGAAGAATGGGCAGACTCAAGCTTTCTCTTGTGACAGAACCCAGGTATGCCCATGATGCAGCAACAGCTTTTCGTGAGATGAAGAAATATGAAGAGGTTGACCTGATTAATACGGCTGCAATCGAAAAGAGTCAGCCACAGGCAGAACAAGGCTCCCTCTATGAAGCAGTGGAGACAGGATATCCGTATATTGATGCATGCCTCAAGCGTTATCTGGGCAGAATTATCAAATGTCATACGACGGAGGAACTGGAACAGGTAAAAGACGGTGTTACACCGGATTGCTATTCCTACAGTAATTATATCTTCCGCCATCTGCGTAAGCGTGATTATGATAAGTACGCATGTATCGGAAGTAAAGTCTCCAAGGCAAGACTGGAGGAATATCAGGCAGAGCTCATGCGTCTTGAAAGTGAGAATGCACAGCAGATGCAGGCGATCAACAGGCTGAGTCAGGCTTCAGCTTTTGAAAGACTGACTCAGGAAGATTCCTATATTATATCTCTCTCCACTTCCGGTAAGGAGCTGGATAAAGTCATGGGTAAGATCAATGCTCTGAAAAAGGATATAGAAGTATTGGAGCAGGGAAAATATAAGGAATTGCAGGAGCGCAGCAGCAGACTGGAAGAGAAGAAGGAACAGAAACAGACTGAAATTGACCAGAATCAGGGCGTAATCAACAGTATTGAACGCAGGAAAGGTCATTTAGAGGGCGAAATCGAGAATAATAAAAAAGCACTGGATGAAAGTCTGATGGGCTATATTCCTAATGTGGAACTGGAAGCAGAAGTGGAGAAGCTTTTAAAGACACGTTCAGGTCAGGCTATCAAGAGTCAGAAGAACAGAGAAATCACAGAGCTTGAAGAAAAGGAGCAGCAGGAGCTGGAGAACAGACAGGCTGCAAGAAACCGCTTTAACAGAGAATATCCTTCTGTAGGCTTCAGTGGCGCAGAGAAGAGCAATGATGCATATGTGAATCTGTTGAATGAGTATGAGACAGATTATGAACCGAAGTATGAAAGCGAATTTGAGAAGCAGTGCAATATTATCTATAAGAGCCTTCGGGAAAATGTCATTGCGACCATACATGGTGACATCAATGCTGCTAAACGCCATACGCATGAGATCAACCGTCTGCTTCGTAAAACCAATTTTGCAGACAGCACCTATCAGATCAAAATAGAACCTGCAAAAAATGAGAATGGGCAGTTCTATGAGATGCTGACAGCACCGGAGCTTGACAGCAAGAATGTGGGAAGTGGTGTCATAGATGGACAGATCAGTCTTGGTGAGGATGAATTTTACCAGAAATACGAGAATAAGATCAAGCTTCTGACAGATAAATTCATGCCAATCAAGGATGAAGATGGCTCCCATAGAGAGCAGCGTCTGAAAGAAATGGAGCAGTATGCAGATTATCGTAATTATCTGTCCTTTAGTATGTATGAGCAGGTAACAGATGCACAGGGCAACGTAATTCGTGAGAATTTCGTAGATGAGATGGCAGGACGTGATTCCGGTGGTGAAGGTCAGAACCCGAAGTATGTAGCACTGCTGGCTGGTTTTGCAATGCTTTATATGCAGCAGAGTAACAGGGATTCCAAGATTAAACTGGTGCTGCTGGATGAAGCCTTTTCCAAGATGGATCAGGAGAGAAGTGCCGTCTGCCTGCAGTATGCGCGCAAGATGGATTTACAGTTGATTGTCTGTGTACCCGATGAGCGATTGCAGTCACTGATCCGCAATGTAGACTGCGTATATGGCTTTAGAAGATATCATAACCAGATATCCATGATGCATATTGACAAAGGAGATTACCTCAAACTGATGGAGGGAGAGGAAAACGACTAAGGTCGGATGAGAAAAGGGGGAAAAACATGATTGAAATTATGGAATTGGTTTTGAAGCACATTGTAGAAGTGGCGATTCTGTTTTTTGAGTTCGTAGGTGTTATCGTCATTATTATCTCAGGCTTGAAGGGCGTCTATGCGTATGTTCGCCGTTCACCGGATATGAAGATCACGCTTGCACAGGGACTGGCAATCGGTCTGGAATTCAAGCTGTGCAGTGAGATATTAAAGACTGTTATTGTAAGAGAATGGACAGAAATCGTCACGGTTGCGGGAATCATTGCGCTGAGAGCCGCATTGACATTCCTGATCCATTGGGAGATTAAGGAAGAGAATCATGAAAAAGACAAGCAGTAAGAGAATAGCCGCAGTACTGATATGATGTTCTAATTATTATAGAACAATAAACTTTCTTAAAGAAATATGAATTGTTAGCACTCTCTATTGACGAGTGCTAACAATGGTGCTATAACATAATCAGAACAAGGGAAGAGAGATAAAAATCAAATCCCTGCTCTAACAGAAACGTATCGTAACAGTGTAGGACATAACCTACGGAGTTTTATATAAGGAGGAATTGATTATGTTGATGCCTAGTATTTTTGGAGAAAATTTATTTGATGATTTTATGGATGGTTTTGCTTTCCCGACAGCTAATTGGAATTATGCGAAGAACACAGCCAATGTAATGAAGACAGATATCAAGGAAAATGACAAAGGTTATGAACTTGATGTTGATCTTCCGGGATATAAGAAAGAAGATGTTAAGGCTGAACTGAAGGATGGATATCTGACAATCAGCGCATCCAATGATAATACGAAGGAAGAGAAAGACGAAGATGGCAAATACATCCGTAAGGAACGTTATACCGGCGCTGTCAGCAGAAGCTTCTATGTTGGCAAGTATGTTACGGAAGAAGATATTCATGCAAAATTTGAAAATGGTATCTTGAAATTGTCCGTACCTAAGGTAGATGCACCAAAGGTAGAAGAGAATAAGTACATTTCCATTGAAGGATAAGGATAAGGATAAGGATTTCATCCCCCGCAGATTTTCCCCTGCGGGGGCTTTTTTTGATATAAAAAAGAACGTATGTTTAACAAAAATCATAGTAAAATAAGCGTATATACTTATAACACATATTCCATAAAAAATGATATGCTATGTAATACATGCATTTTGCATAAAAAAGGAGGATAAAAGTTATGAAATATGTCAGACAGTTTATGTTGATTCTGATGATTTCTTTTTGCGGTGAATTATTAAAATGTCTGCTTCCACTACCCATACCAGCCAGTGTATACGGATTTGTTCTTTTGTTTGCCGGACTTATGACAGGAATGATCAAGCTGGACATGGTGAAAGATGCAGCGAAATTCTTAATAGAGATTATGCCGCTCATGTTTATTCCGGCAGGAGTAGGATTAATCTGTTCCTGGGATGTGCTTAGACCGATATTGATACCTATTGCAGTGATTACGGTAGTAACTACAGTCGTTGTCATGGCATCCGCAGGCAGAGTGACACAGTGGGTAATACGAAGAGAAAAGAGGAATAAAGAATGAATGAGGTAATGGGAAATTCCCTGTTTTTTGGAGTTATGATCAGTGTGGCTGCCTATGAGATGGGCGTTCTGCTGAAGAGAAAATTCAAGCTGGCAATTTTTAATCCGCTGCTGATTGCCATTGCAGTGATCATTGTGATTCTTGCAATTACAGGTGTCGAATATGATACATATAATGATGGAGCCAAATATCTGAGCTATCTGTTGACACCGGCTACTGTCTGCCTGGCAGTACCCCTTTATGAGCAGTTGGAGATATTAAAGAAGAATCTAAAGGCAATTCTTGCAGGCATCCTTGCAGGTGCGCTTACCAGTGTGACCAGCGTTCTGATTCTGGCAGTATTCTTTGGACTTACCCATGAACAGTATGTCACATTATTGCCAAAGTCCATTACCACAGCCATTGGAATGGGCGTATCTGAAGAACTGGGAGGAATCGTGACAATCACAGTTGCCGTTATCATCATTACGGGAGTTCTTGGAAACATGTTCGCAGAAGCTGTATGCAAGATATTTCGCATTGAGGAACCTATTGCAAGGGGCATAGGCATCGGTTCTGCCTCCCATGCCATCGGAACTGCCAAGGCAATGGAGCTTGGAGATATTGAAGGTGCAATGAGCAGCCTGTCAATCGCTGTATCAGGATTAATCACAGTAATGCTGGCAAGCGTGTATGCACAGTTCCTGTAAATGTTATTCTATAATTATTACGACACAAAGGCGCATGCAATTCCTGCATGCGCCTTCTTTGAGGATAGATATAATAACCAATGAGAATTTACTCAGTTATCATCGTAGAGGAATCAGTTTCACTAATAATCTCATTCGTGGAACCGTTAATATACCGGACAGTGGTTTTAGCATCTTCCGGTGACACGCCGGCAGCAATCTGCTGTTCATTGCCTGCTGTGTAGAATGACATGACTAACATGGATTCATATGTATTCATGACATCAGACTCCAGCGTGATTGTAAACAGTGTGTAATCAGATGTTACTTCAATAGAAGTAATGTCAGGATAATATTCTTTATCATCCAGAATAGTCTGAATGCTGTCTGCTAAGGCATTGCCGCTATCTGCTTCAACAGATGTGGTTTCTTCTGAAGGTGCTGCACCATTGGAAGAATTACAACCTGTTATCATAATAAAAACACAAATTGTCATTAAAATTAATCGTATCTTTTCCATCATATTGTCATACTAACATATCAATATCAAATTGTCCATGCAAAACAATAAAATGATAAATTATACCATATATTGCATATTTCGTATTTGCTGTAAGAAAAATATGTACTAGAAAATCCGATAAGGAATGCCATTTGTTATTCTAAGGGAAAGGAAGGTATATATATGGATTATAGAATACGTATGCGTAATTTGCGGGAGGATAGTGATAAAACTCAGCAGGAAATTGCGACAATCCTTGAAACATCACAGACTATGTACGCAAGATATGAGCGAGGAGCCAATGAAATGCCTATCAGACATTTGATCCGTCTTGCACAGTACTATAATGTTTCAACAGATTATTTCCTTGGTCTTACAAAGGAAAAGACTCCATTTCCAAAAAAATAAAAAATTCAAAAAATGACGCATGTGGTTTTCTGAATTTAAGAAGTAAACATATTTACTATAAAGAAAGAAGAATAAAATAGGCAGAATCGCAGTTGCAGTGTTGTCAGCGGTTCTTATTTTAGTACTTTCTGTTGGATTGGCTGTAGTCATATTATACAAGTCGGGTGAGATGGAACTTAAAGCAGCAGCCTCAACAACAGCACCGGTCATAGAAAGAAGTGCACAGGAGACTCAGCAGCAGAAGAAGGCACTGAAAAGTATTGTGCAATGGCAGGATGACTGGGTGGCTTATGAAGGCAAGGTATATGAGTACAATGAAAACACAATCAATATACTGCTTCTGGGTATTGACCAGTCGGGCAGTTCAAGCAGTTCCAGCTCATCCAGCAGCAGTTCTGTAAGCACAACAACAGCTAAGCAATGTCTTTATCTAATGCAAAGTATATATACGGAAAAATATTAAAAGAAAGAGAATCAATGCCAGCAATTTCAATCAGCGAGAGTCAAGAAGTGAAAAAACAATTTAAATTTGTAGGAATAAGATGTACTAATATGAATTTTAAAATTACAACATATGAGGATTTCAAAATGGCTAGAGCATTAATTTTAAATGGGGTAAATGGCTAGATAATAAAATAGAAAAGGAATGAATATACATAGTAAAACCGGACTTTTTGTGATAATATAATATCATAAAGTTCGGTTTTTATTTATTTGAATAAGAACAAAAGTTCCGAACATACGTATTGGCTTCATACAAAATATATAGTATTATACCTATTGAATGGTATTATACGAATAACATTTGAAGCATATAAGATGGAGTGGTACATATGGGAGAAAAGAATCTGACAGAGAATTACCTGGCGGCATACAATGATGTTTTTGCTGACATTATAAATGTATTGTTGTGTGATGGTAAACAGGTCACATCTGGAAGCGGATGGGAACAAGACTATTTATAAAGCTGATAAGAAAGTTCATGAGCAGGAGAGGGACATAGCCAAGTTCTGGAAATACGGGTATATCAAGATAGCGTTGCTTGGACTGGAGAATCAGACGGATGCTCACCCATACATGCCACTTAGAATGATAGGATATGATGGAGCAGCTTACCGAAGCCAGATACTTAAAGAACATGAGAATGAAGAGAAATTCCGGTGATTTCCATTGTACTGTATTTTGGAATGGAACATTGGGATAAGCCGAGAAGTTTAAGGGAATGTTTTAAGAACATTCCTAAGGAATTAAGTCAATATGTGAAAGATTATAAGATACATGTATTTGAGATAGCATATTTATTGCCTGAACAGGTGGCAATGTTTCAGAGCGATTTCAGGATAGTGGCAGACTATTTTGTACAGATGAGAACGAATAAGGAATATAATCCCAGTCAGGAAGTCATGAAGCATGTGGATGCAGTATTGAAACTCATGAGTGTCCTGACTCAGGATGACAGGTTTGAAGAGATGCAGAATGGTGCAAAGGGAGAGGTGAAGACGATGTGCGAGGTATTGGATAATGCAATCAGTAAAGGAAGAGCCGAGGGCATTCAAGCCATGGTAGAGTCCTGCCAGGAACTGGGTGTATCCGCAGAAGCAGTAAAGATGCAGCTTGTTAAGAAGTTTTCCATGACAGAGCAGGAAGCACAGCAGAAACTGGAATTATACTGGAAATGATTTAAGCTGCAATATATTGAGTCTATTCCATATAGGATGCAGTAGAAATGTTCTGAAGAGATTTCGCAAGTAATATAAGGAATGTTATACATATAAGGCAGCGGCTATAAATGCTGCCTTATATCATTTACAATATAGTGATGTGTATCTATAGAGATTTTTTCAAAGTCTCAATTTGTGCTCGAAGTCTTGCAATTTCGTCAGCCTGTCTGGCTAAAGCAGAATCCTTTTCAGCAATGATATCTGCCTGATCCTTCAGCATCCGTTGGTCACGCTTCTGGCGGCGGATAAAATCTTCACGGTTCTCCATCTGACGGCGCATTTCACGGTCAGAGTATAGTTCGTACATGGTGTTAGCGGCTTCTGTAAGATATTTATTATTTGCTGCGATCATCTTAACATCCTCCCAAGTAGTAGCTTTAAAAAGCTTCGCCCAATTGTCCAATCCCCAGTGCTTATCTTCGCTGGAAGCATTATTTATCTGCTTTAAGTCTAACACATGAATTGCAAATTTGCTACTGTAAACATGGTGAGTTTCTGTATCCATCATAAGGTTTTTAGAATAGAAGCTGGGGTTTTCAGGGAAAGGCGTGAAATCCAGAATCCCAATCTGGATTGCTGTCAGGGTAGCGCAGTAGTCATCGCCCTTGTTGAGGTTGTTAAATAATCTGCATAGGTAATTGAGAGAGCGCTCTGACCAGTCATGGTAATTAACTACCTGCATCTCCAGGTTAACCTGACGGTAGCCAACTACAATATGCTCTGAGCTGTGGGAAGAGTGAGACAACGGATATTGGCATGAACGTAGCAGGCGCAATAATAGGATATGGGATTTATCGTCTGAACAGGTGGCAATGTTTCAGAGTGATTTCAGGCTAGTAGCAGACTATTTTATACAGATGAGAACGAATAAGGAATATAATCCCAGTCGAGAAGCTATGAAGCATATAGATGCAGTATTGAAACTCATGAGTGTCCAGACTCAGTATGACAGAGCTACGGAATAAATAAGATATTTCCCCAGACTTGATAATTTTTTATCAAATTATATTGTAATCTGGAATAAAATAGATTAAAATAAGAAGGTGAATGAGAAAAAAATAACAATGTTTATGTTATATATGCATAGGAGGTATTATCATGTCCAAAGAGATTAAGTGCATTGGTGTGTTGACAAGTGGTGGAGATGCACCGGGTATGAATGCAGCAATCCGTGCAGTTGTTAGAAAAGCTATTTCTAATGGCGTTACGGTAAAGGGTATTAAGAGAGGTTACGCAGGTCTTTTAAATGAAGAGATCGTTGACATGCAGAAGCAGAACGTTTCTGATATTATTCAGCGTGGTGGTACAATTCTTGGTACAGCTCGTTGTCTGGAATTTAAGGAGCCGGATGTACAGGCCCATGCAGCAGACATCTGTAGAAAGCACGGTATCGATGGCTTGGTAGTAATTGGTGGTGACGGTTCTTATCGTGGTGCGCAGGCACTTGCAAGAAATGGAATCAATACCATTGGTCTTCCTGGTACAATTGACCTTGATATTGCATGTACAGAATATACCATTGGATTTGATACAGCAATCAACACAGCGATGGAAGCCATTGATAAGGTAAGAGATACCTCTTCATCTCATGAGAGATGTTCTATCATCGAAGTTATGGGACGTAACGCAGGTTACATTGCTCTGTGGACAGGCGTAGCAAATGGTGCAGAGGATATCCTTCTTCCTGAGAAATATGATTATAACGAGCAGGAACTGATTAACAATATCATTGCCAGCAGAAAACGGGGTAAGACTCACCATATCATTGTAAATGCAGAGGGTATTGGACATTCCACATCTATGGCTAAGAGAATTGAAGCAGCTACAGGTATTGAGACTCGTGCAACAATTCTTGGCTACTTACAGCGTGGCGGCAGCCCTACATGTAAAGACCGTTTCTATGCTTCTATCATGGGTGCATATGCAGCAGATATTCTGTGTGCAGGTAAGTCCAACCGTGTTGTAGCATACAAGCATGGTGAATTTGTAGACTTCGACATTGAAGAAGCATTGAACATGGAGAAGACAATTAACGAATATCAGTACGATATCTGCAGAAAGTTATCCAGATAATCTGGTTTAATAAATAAAATGCAATGATACAATCCGAAGATAAGATTCTTATTTTCGGATTGTTTTTGTTAGGGTGGATTGCTATAATGAGCCTAGTACACTGTATAAAGGAGATAACAGGGAGTTGAAAAAACAAAATAAAAACAAAATTAAACGTTCAACTACCAGACTGGTTGCGTTAGGATTTGCTTTGATTATAGTGATTGGTACAATGCTGTTGAGTCTGCCGATTTCCGTGCGCTCAGGGCAACCCAATATCATGAATGCACTTTTTGCAGCGACTTCAGCGACTTGTGTGACAGGGCTGATCGTAGCAGACACGTATCAGAACTGGACTACGTTTGGAATTATCGTGATTTTCACGTTGATTCAGATAGGCGGACTGGGATTTATGACGATAGGTGTCTATATCTCTATTATCCTGAAGAAGAAGATAGGCTTAAAACAGCGTGAGAATCTGCAGGAAAGTGTGAATTCTATGGAGATAGCAGGGGTGGTAAGACTTGCACGGAAGATTGTGCAGGGAACTTTTTTAATAGAAGGAATCGGAGCACTGCTGTTATCGACCAGGTTTATTCCACGATTCGGATTACAGCGTGGAATTGCTTTTTCTATTTTTCATGCAGTGTCTGCTTTTTGCAATGCAGGATTTGACCTGATGGGATATGAAGAGGCTTATGCGTCATTGGTGTCCTTTGAAGGAGATGTTCTGGTCAATATGGTGGTCATGTTCCTGATTCTGACCGGAGGTATCGGCTTTATTGTATGGGATGACCTGATACGTAACAAATGGCATTTTAAGAAATATCTGCTTCATACGAAGATTGTTTTAACGTTTACAATCGGGTTGACGGTCATTGCAACGATTGCTTTTCTGGTTCTTGAGAATCATGGAGTACTGGCTGGATTAACTCCGGTGGAAAAAGCATTGGGTGCAGCCTTTTGCTCTGTAACACCAAGAACGGCAGGGTTTAATACCACAGATGTGGCAGGACTTTCCAATGCAGGTAAGCTGTTGACGATATTGCTGATGTTTATAGGCGGAAGCCCAGGCTCTACAGCAGGTGGTGCCAAGACGACAACGATTGTGGTATTGCTTCTGTATGCTGTGGCAATGATACGAAATCACGAAGATATCAATCTGTTTGGAAGACGGCTGACAGATGATGTGGTAAAGAAGGCAAATGCAGTTGTAGTGACGAATTTTATGCTGGCTGCGCTGGCAGCGGTCATCATTATGGCGATGCAGCCTTTTGATATGGCAGATGTGCTGTTGGAAGTATTCTCAGCAATCAACACAGTGGGAATGAGTACGGGTATAACCAGAGATTTGAACACCGTGTCACGGTTGATTCTGATTGTATTAATGTATTGTGGGCGATTGGGAAGTTTGTCTTTTGCACTGGTATTTGCCCAGAAAAACACATCAGATACCATCAGGCTTCCGCAGGAAAAGATTATAGTAGGATAGGAGAACGCAATGAAATCAATATTGATTATTGGGATGGGATGTTTTGGACATCATCTGGCGAAGAACTTTCTGGAAAATGGACATGACGTCATGATTATAGATGAGAATGAAGAAGCTATTGAGGATATGGTGCCATATGCTACCAGCTCCAAGATTGGTGACTGCACCAAGGAAGAAGTATTAAAGACAATAGGTGTGAGGAATTTTGATGCTGTATTTGTCTGCATAGGTACGAATTTCCAGAGTAGTCTGGAGATTACCAGTCTGGTAAAGGAACTGGGGGCTAAGCGGGTCATCAGTAAAGTGACCAGAGATATTCAGGCGAAGTTCCTGCTGCGCAACGGGGCAGATGAGGTAATCTATCCGGATAAGGACATTGCGGAGAAATGGGCAGAGCGTTACAGCCTGGATAATATATTTGACTATATTGATCTCCCTGGCCCTTATGGAATCTATGAGATCAGTCCTTTGCAGGAATGGGTAGGCAAGAGCATCAGAGAGTCTAACATTGCTGCAAAATACAAGGTGTCCATTCTTGGCATCCGCAGGAGTGGGGATGAGGAGATGAATATCATGCCTTCAGCGGATTATGTGATTCAGGATAAAGAACACCTCATGGTCATGGCACACAATGATGTGGCAGCCAGACTTTTGGACACAAGGAAAAAGCATAGGAAATAAGTATAAGAAATAAACACAGGGAGATTAGAATGATAACAAGCGCTTCAAATCAGAAAATGAAGAATTTAATGGCGTTATGCCAGAAATCCAAGGAGCGGCGCGCACAACAGTCTTTTATTGTAGAGGGATCTAAGATGTTTCTGGAAGCGCCACAGGCGTGGATTAAGGAAGTCTATGTATCAGAGAGCTTCTTGGCAAAGTGCAGCTTTAAGGATTGCCTCAAGACGACAGGCTATGAGATAGTATCTGATGATGTATTTAAAAGAGTTGCAGATACCAGAACGCCACAGGGAATCCTGAGTGTATTAAAGACACCGCACTATGAACTGGAACAGCTGCTGACGCAAAAGGCACCACTTCTGGTTATATTGGAGGATCTGCAGGACCCGGGCAATCTTGGTACGATTCTGAGAGCGGCAGAGGGCGCGGGAGTAGATGGCGTCATTATGACAAAAGACACGGTGGACATCTTTAATCCCAAGGTGATCAGAGCCACGATGGGATCAATCTACAGAATGCCTTTTTATCAGACAACGGATCTGAAGGACACAATCTACACGTTGAAAAATAAAGGAATCCAGGTCTATGCAGCACATCTTGAGGACAGTGTATGTTATGATGAGGCAGACTATCGTGTTGGAACAGCATTTCTTATTGGTAATGAAGGAAATGGATTGAAGAGAGAGACAGCAGATGCGGCAACGAGATATATTAAGATTCCCATGTTAGGACAGGTGGAATCACTTAATGCGGCAATGGCAACCTCTATATTGATGTATGAGGCAGCCAGACAAAGGCGAGAAAGGCATGGTTATTAAAATGAAGATTGGTTTTATAGGTTTGGGAAATATGGCGAATGCCATGATCGGTGGAATTCTTGCAAAAGGATTGTATACAAAAGACGAGCTGATCGGTTCTTCTAAAACGGAAGCGACTGCTGAACGTATACATGAGAAATACGGTATTAAAACATGCACGGATAATGCGGCGATTGCCAAAGAGGCAGATGCTGTTGTATTGGCAGTAAAGCCTGTCTTTTTCCCGGAAGTGATTGCGGAAATTAAGGAGTTTGTAACAAATGACACACTTGTCATTTCTATTGCAGCAGGTAAGAGCCTTGACTGGATTGAGAAGGAATTCGGTAAGGCAATCCGTCTGGTAAGATGTATGCCGAATGTACCTGCGCTTGTTGGAGAAGCATGTACCGGTGTATGCATTAATAATACAGTTACAAAAGAAGATGAGAAGCTTGCTCTTGAATTGATGGAGAGCTTCGGCAAGGCAAGTTTGATACCGGAGAGACTGATGGATGCGGTAATTGGTGTCAGTGGCAGTTCACCGGCGTATGTATTCATGTTCATAGAAGCTATGGCAGATGCGGCAGTACAGGCGGGAATGCCAAGAAGCCAGGCATATGAATTCGCAGCACAGTCCGTAATGGGAAGTGCAAAGATGGTTCTTGAGACCGGCAAGCACCCGGCAGAACTCAAAGATATGGTATGCTCTCCTGCGGGAACTACTATCGAAGCGGTGAAAGTTCTGGAAGAGAAAGGATTTCGTGCAGCTGTTATGGATGCCATGGAAGCCTGCGTCAACAAATCAAAATCCATGTAATTTTTTGTAAAAAGTGCATAGAAAAGACAGACAAAGAGTCCGTTCACTTGACAAGTGGTGGACTCTTTGCTATTATATAAAATCGTAATGATGTTAACAAAAACGTAACATTTGTTATAAGATTGTATTAAGAACGAAAAGACTTTGAAAAATTGGAGAAAACTATGGAAACAAATCTTAGAAAATGGAGTTCCATGCTATATGTACTGTGTCTGGCAATGGTAATGACAATGATGCCTATTACTACAGATGCTGCTGAGACACGGGATTTGGTAGTGACAACATCTACTAAGAAGCAACAGGATACTTCAATAGAGCAGTTGAATGCAGGAGTTGCCGTTCTGGTAGATGTGGATGTGGCAATGAATGATGCAGAGCTTACCACATTGGTCAGAAAGCAGACCTCAGATATTGCTCCGATCCATGCAATGGATGAGAAGGACACGGAATCTACACTTGTTATGGCAAAAGTTAATCAGTATGTTAATATACGTAAAGAGCCGAACCAGGATTCTGAGAAAGTCGGAGTATTATACAAGGATTGCGGTGGCGACATTCTGCAGCGCCAGGACAGCTGGACCAAGATTCAGTCCGGCGATGTGACAGGATGGGTCAGCGATGATTACCTGTATTTTGGAGAAGAAGCACAGAAGGAAGCAAAAGAAGTCGGTATTCTGACAGCCTATTCAGAGACAGAGACACTTCGTGTCAGAAAAGAAGCAAGCCTGGATTCAGGAGTGCTTGGATTACTGGCTATGGGCGAAGCTGTAGAAGCAATAGAGGAAGACGGTGACTGGGTAAGCATCAATTATGAGGGTGAGACCGGTTATGTGGCTGCTGAATATGTGAAGGTAGAGTTTGATCTGGATACAGCAGAGTCTGTAGAAGCAATCCAGGCAAGAGAGGCAGCGGAGAAGGAAGCAGCCAGAGCGCAGGCAGCAGCAGAGAGAGAAGCAACACGTAAGCAGCAGAAGGAAGCAGTTCTGACATCCGCATCTGAGTTGAATATCCTTGCAGCCCTTGTACAGTGTGAAGCAGGTGGAGAGAGCTATGAGGGACAGCTTGCAGTGGCATCTGTTGTTATGAACCGTGTCAGATGTGGGGCATATCCTAATACGATTACAGATGTAATCTATGCATCAGGTCAGTTCTCGCCGGCTAACTCAACGAAGATGAGCAATCTGGCATTGAGTGGTAATATCAAAGCCAGCTGTCTTCAGGCAGCACAGGAAGCAATCAACGGCAACTGCAATATCGGAGATGCACTGCATTTCAGAAGAGCAGGGAACAAAGATGGCATTATTATTGGAAATCATGTATTCTGGTAATTCAGATTTAAAGTGCAGATATTTACATCTGCACTTTTTGTTATGGGAGTCCTGTGCGGACTCTTTGTTTTTCTTGCCCAGATACATAAAACGTAGTACAATGGAGCTATTCTGAATAGTTACCAACATTTGAAGGAGACCAGCTATGAAAAGTCAATCATAAATTAGCAGAAAATTTCTTTTTCATATCG
>OGHZ01000225.1_pt1 | contig 50272 bp, 49 predicted proteins | sample 1571661 | NCBI WGS metagenome assembly OGHZ01 (sample SAMEA2582040, study PRJEB24529) | metagenome | biome: Human gut stool | place: China | collected 2011 | reverse complement strand
TAAGGACTCTCCAACTATTCAGTTTCTATTCTCTCAAAGTACAATAATGTACTCGTTATGTTCGCTGGAAAGTATTTACTAAACGAGGTTCAATGCGTGAAACATGAACACTCGACACGGATTCTGTGCATTTATTGCTCAGAATTGCGGTTGTTGGTAATATGTTCATTCTGTTTCTTTGCATTGTTAATGTTTATGTCGTCTCAAAAACGATGCAAAATTAACAAATAAATCCCAATCACACATCATTTTACATTAAATTCTTTTGCCATACAGAAAATACTTGGTTCAAAATTTTGTGTTATGCTAAAAAAACATTATGTTTGCATTGCATAATGAATGAGGCATATGAAATTCGTTGATAGAATAGATGAAGCTGCACGATTAAAGGATGCTCTTGCAAGAGAGAAGTCCTCGTTAGTCGTGATGTACGGTCGTAGACGGTTGGGTAAGTCAACGCTTATCAAAAGGGTGTTGTCGGACACGGATGTTTATTTCCTTGCCGATCGTTCTGAAGGCCAACACCAGAGGATATTGCTTGCAAAAGTGCTTGCACAAGTGTTTCCGGATTTCGACAAATTGACATATCCAGATTGGGAATCTATATTTCGTGCGGTCAATTATCGGACAGACAAACGTTTTACTCTATGTTTGGATGAATTTCCGTATCTTGTAGAGCAATCACCAGAGTTACCGTCTGTATTGCAGAAACTTGTTGATGAGAAGCAGTTGAAGTATAACCTTGTGCTTTGCGGTTCATCACAAAATATGATGTATGGGTTGTTCCTTGATTCTACTGCACCTCTATATGGGCGTGCTGATGAGATAATGAGGCTTGCACCGATACGTTTGCCGTATATTCAAGAGGCTTTGAACCTTGATGCGATGAGTGCCATTGAAGAGTATGCCGTATGGGGCGGTGTACCACGTTATTGGGAATTGAGGGAAAATAGAAGTTCACTTGATGATGCCCTGTGGCGCAATATCCTTTCTGTAAATGGAACTCTTTATGAAGAGCCGATAAAACTGTTTCAGGATGATGTGAAGGATATTGTCAAGACTTCGACGATAATGTCTTATATCGGTACTGGTGCAAATCGGCTTTCCGAGATTGCTGCACGATGCAATGAGCCGGCAACCAATCTGTCGCGTCCATTGAAGAAACTTATCGATCTCGGATTCTTGGAGAAAGATGTTCCGTTCGGGATTGATGAAAAGAATGCGAAAAAGAGTCTCTATAAGATAGCCGATCCGTTTATGGCATTCTACTATCAGTTTGTTGTTCCTAACCGTTCGTTCATTGAACTTGGTCGTCGCCTACCCATAGAACAGGCTTTGACTGCCCATTTCTCTGGGTATGTGAGTATGCAATGGGAAAAACTGTGTCGGGATGCTGTCACAGGAAATCTTGTTAATGGAGTAGTTTATGGCAAGGCAAAACGCTGGTGGGGTTCTGTTCTCAATGAGGATAAGAAGCCGGAACAGGTCGAATTTGATGTGATGGCAGAATCGCTCGATAAAAAGTATTTGTTGGTTGGTGAATGTAAATGGACAACTCAAGAGAATGGTAAACAGTTAACAACTGAACTTCTCCGCAAGGCTAATTTGCTGCCGTTTGCCAAGAGTCACACCGTTGTTCCGGTGCTGTTCCTTAAGAACACTCCGAAAGATGATGCTGGAAATGCAATGTTGCCGGAAGACGTTATCAAGTTAATGAACTAGAGCTAAGAATATAAGATGACAATGCTTTGTAGAATGTGGCATAACAATCTAAAAAGAATAAGATAATGATTAGAAATATTTCAAAACCAATATTCTCTGGACATGAGTCATTCGCTTGCAAATCTCATTGGCTTAAGCGAGGATATGATTTTGTCAACGCTGGAAATAATTTTAACGATGATGAGGCTGTTGTACATCTTGGTGTTGGTAAGAATATGGTAGCTTCAATCAGATTTTGGCTAAAAGCGTTTGGATTATTGCAGGAAGATGGTCTTGCGCCAATAGCTGGCTACATTTTCGATGATGCGAGTGGTAAAGATCCCTACCTTGAAGATATTGGAACTCTGTGGTTGCTGCATTTTATGCTGATCAACACAGAGTATGCTACAATCTACAAAACGACATTTATCGAATATCATCGCCAACGAAATATCATAGAAAAGAGCAGACTGCAAAACTACATTAAACATACTTGCTTTGAAGGAACACAGTATAAAAACTTATATAATGACAATACTGTCAAGCGAGATGTTGGTGTAATGTTTCACAACTATTGTAGCAAAAGCAATATCAATTTGGAGGATAGCAACTGTTTGTTGGCTCCTCTGAATTTGATAAATGAAGCAGAAAAAGATAGCTATATATTCAACTATGATGCTCGTAGCAAAGTACCTAGTTTGATATTTCTTTACGCATTGCTAATTAGGTGTAAGGGTCAAAATAGTGTTTCCTTTGATGATATTGCCGAGTTAGCTTTGATTTTTTGTTTGACAAACAATGACGTCATAGATCTTATCAAACGGCTTTGTCTTCAATATCCATCGGAAATTGTATTTTCAGATGTCGCAGGTATTAAAGAGTTGCAATTCAAGACATCGCCTGCACCTATAGAGGTACTAAACAAATATTACGAGGAGAACTAATATGAAATATACTCCATCAATAAATATCGCTCAAACTATCTTTGACCCCAATAGCTATATTGTGACTCAGAATGCTATAAAGGTCATTGGCAACATTGTGAATTCATTCAATGCGGGCGTACACTCATTTAATATTATTGGCTCATATGGAACTGGTAAATCCAATTTCATTCTGGCTCTTGAGGATAGCTTAAAGAATAATAGTAAGATTCTCATTACCAACAAGGGGCAGTTTAATGGTTTTGTTCGATTCAGGTTCGAGAAAATTGTAGGCGATTACACCTCACTTCAAAGAGTTCTCACTGAGAATCTCTTTCCGACAGAGGCTTCGGACAATCTTTTTGAAAATCTGAAAAGCTATTTCAAGAGGGCAGAGAAACGTGAGGAGTTTGTAATTCTTGTAATCGATGAGTTTGGTAAATTACTAGAGTATGCAGCAAAAAATAACCCTGAAAGGGAGTTGTACTTATTTCAGAAGTTTACGGAGTTCATCAATGATGAACGACGCAATGCCATTCTACTTACAACATTACACCAGAATTTTAATTCGTATTCTCGTACATTAACAGAGAGCCAGCGCAACGAATGGACAAAGGTAAAGGGCCGTTTTCAGGAGATTGTTTTTAATGAGCCTATAGAACAGCTACTTTATCTTGCATCTAAACGTATAGAAAGAACAAAACGAGATGTTGTGAATCAACACTTTAAACAGATTTACAATTTAGCCATTGCAAGCAAGTTTGCCAGTTCATCTATTGCTTATGATACTGCAGTAAGTTTGTATCCGTTGGACATTTTTGCTGCACAAGCATTAACTCAGTCCATTCAGAGGTACGGTCAGAACGAAAGAACTCTATTCTCTTTTCTTGAAGCTACGGGACAAGGCTCTCTTCATCATTTTAAGGAAAAAGAGAATACAACATATAGCTTAGCCGATGTCTATGACTATGATATATACAACTTTTACTCTTACTTGTCGGAAGTAAATGCAGACTCTACTGCATGGACTGCCATACGCGTAAGTTTAGAGCGCGTTGAGAGTTTATTTGAGGGCGAAACAGCTACAGATGCCATGAAGCTTATTAAGACGATTGGCATGTTCAATCTCTTTGGTAAGGCAGGAGTGCAATTTAACAAAGAGAAACTTTCCGAATATGCAAAATTTGCTTTAGGTATTGACGACCCAGTGTCAGTTATTGAATTGCTTACGCAACATAAGATTATTCGATATGCGACCTATAAGTCTCAATATATATTGTTTGAAGGAACGGATGTCAATATCGAAGGCGAATTATTGAAGGCTGCAGGTATTGTTCCCCGCTCTAAAGATATTGTGGAGAAGCTCATCACAAACTTCAATTTTCCCATTGAGTTTGCTAACGCCTCTTATTACCGCAAGGGTACACCTCGATACTTTAAGTATGAGATTACAGACCACCCGATTATTCTACAGCCTCAGAATGAAATCGATGGCTACATCAATCTCATATTTAATGAAGATCTCACAGTAGATGCATTAAAACAACACTCTGTAGGTGTTGAAGAAGCTATTTTGTATGCATACTTCAAGAAAGCAGACCAAATTATAGATCACGTATGGCAGCTTGATAAACTAGCTTATGTCCAGAATGATGTTGACAATAAAGATAATGTAGCTCAGAAAGAGCTCAATGCTCTTATTGCACATGAGCAAAGTCTGCTAACCACCAGCGTATTAAATACCCTTTTTAGTTATAATTCAGATGTCATTTGGGTATATCGAGGAGAGATCCTTGACATCTCTTCGAAAACCCTATTTAACAAATGGCTATCAATGATATGCGACAGGGTGTATTGTGACACTCCGGTGTATATCAATGAGATGGTTAACAAGCATAAGCCCAGTAGTGCAATATCAATGGCTCGCGTTAACTTCCTTACTCATTTACTTCATAATAGTTCAGAGCCCAATTTAGGCTTTGAGGATGGTAAGTTCCCTCCAGAAAAAACTATCTATCTGACGCTACTTCATAACACGGGCATCCATAAGCATATCGGCAAAGAGTATTTTCTTGATGCTCCCAACGAAGAAAGTTTCATGCCTTTGTGGAGGGCCTGCGAGGAGTTCCTTGATACTAGCAAAGAGAAACCTCGTAAATTAGGAGATCTTGTAAAGATATTACGCTCTCGCCCCTTCAAGTTGAAGCAAGGAGTGATAGACATGTGGCTGCCGGCATTCTTGATCATTAAAAAGAATGATTACTCGCTGTATAATGATACTGGGATATATATACCTACGATTACTCGTGAGGTATTGGACATTATGCAGAAATCCCCTGCAGGATTCTCCATTAAAGCTTTCAATGTTGATGGGGTTAAACTAGACTTATTCAACAAGTATCGTGAGGCATTAGGCTTAATGCAGGATGCGGAGTTCACGGCTGACAGTCTTATCGAGACAATCAAACCGTTCCTGCTTTTTTACAAGAAACTCAATAAATACACAAAACAGACCAAACGTCTTCAGAAATCTACTGTACAGTTCCGAGCTGTATTGGCATCTGCAAAAGATCCAGAGAAAACCTTTTTTGAGGATCTCCCGCGTGCATTAGGATTTAAGGATGCAGAGATCGCAAGTAATGCAGATGTTCTTAAGCGATATGTAGAGTTGCTCCAGAAGGCTATTAGAGAGCTCCGTATGTGCTACTCAAATCTAATTAATCGATTGGAGGGTGTACTTGTTGACGAACTTGGTTTGAAGAGTAAAGAATTCTCTTTATATAAAGCAGAATTAGAACAACGATATGCATCTATCAAAACATACTTGCTAACCGAAAGACAAAAAACTTTCTTAACTCGTATATTGACTAAGAATACAGACAGGGCAACTTGGTATCAATCTTTGGCGTATGTGGTTTTAGATAAGCAGTTAGAGGCTTTGATAGATGAGGAAGAAGCATACTTGGTCGATAACCTTGTACACTTGTTTAAAGAGCTTTTAAAGTACGTTGAGATTAGTAACAAGGGACTGGCAAGCGGGGATAACTTTTTCCGTTTTGAGATGATTTCAAGTGATGGCACAACCTCACAGCAAATTGTTCAGTTGAATGCAACAAAGACAGAGCAAGCAAAAAAACTTGAAGCAAAGATTGATAAATTATTATCAAGTGATAGTGAAATCAATGCTTATGCACTTTTAAGTATAATTAAAAAGAAATTGAACGATGACTAAGGTAAGACATGTTCTTGGAATTTCTGGTGGAAAGGATAGTGCGGCTTTAGCCATCTATATGAGGCAGAAGTACCCAACACTGAAGGTGGAATACTACAACTCAGACACTGGATGCGAGTTGGAAGAGACAGAGAAATTGGTCGATAATCTAGAGTCATTTCTAGGTAAGGTCGAGCGATTGAAGGCTGCTGAAGGTAGTCCTGAGCCAACACCATTTGACCACTTTTTAAAGATTAGTGGTGGCTATTTACCATCGCCACAGGCTCGCTGGTGTACACAAAAAATGAAGCTAGCTGAATTTGAGAAGTTCGTTGGTGATGAGCCTACAGTATCTTATGTTGGTATTCGTGGAGACGAAGACCGAGAAGGTTATGTTTCGACCAAACCGAATATACAGGCTGTATTTCCATTTAGAAGGAATATTTGGAGCCTTGATGTTATACACAAGGCTTTACACAATGAAAACATGGAGTTAATTACTGACCTTTACAAACAGTGGGCTCCAGAGAACATTAAAGAAGAAGCTATTGAGATCGCCTCAACTCTGATAAACAAGTCGTTCTTTTATAGCCGGAAGTTGAATGCCCTGCTAGATTTGAGCATAAAGACTTTTAATCGAGTGGTGTTTGAATACTTGAAGACAACTGATTACCCTGTAGGTAAACTTGAAGAGTTTCCTTTGATTGATAATGAGGATATCCTAGTCAAGGATGATATATTCAGAATCTTGGAGGAAAGTGGTGTCGGAATTCCTGCGTACTACAATCCAATAGAATTTGAGGTTGATGGTAAGAAAGGAGAGTATTGCCGTAGCCGTTCTGGTTGTTATTTTTGCTTTTTCCAACAACGTATAGAGTGGATTTGGCTTCTAGAGCAGCATCCAGAGTTGTACAAAAAGTCTATGGAGTATGAGAAGGATGGCTATACATGGATTCAAGGAGAGACACTTGCAGAATTAAGTCGTCCAGAACGAGTTCGTCAGATAAAATTAGACTATATAAAAAAGCAAGAGAATTTGAAGGCAAAAACAGTAAGTGGCTTGCTTGTAGATATGTTTGACGAAGATGATGAAATACCTTGTGCTAACTGTTTTATTTAAATTATAAGAAAATGAAGTATTCTAATGTAGAATGGACTATTGGACAATTAATGGATTTGATTAATTGTAACCGTATAAATCTCCGGCCTCCATATCAACGTAATTTTATATGGTCATCAAAGGATCAAAAGTTATTAATAGAGTCTCTTCATAAAGGCTATCCGTTACCTAATTTCTTTATTCTAAAGAATAAGGATAATACATATGAAATGGTTGATGGACAACAACGTGCGATTACGATTCATAAGTTTATAAATAATGAATTTGCAGATTTGCATAAAAAGTACTATCGAGAGTATGCTGCAAATTCTTTCATAGATTATAGGTTGAATGTAGTGCTTTTGGAAGATTTTAAAGACGGGATAGAGTCTAAAGAAGAATTCTTCTATTTAGTTAATAAAAGAGGAGTTCAGTTAAACCCTTCCGAAGTAAATCATGCATATTATTATGATACTGATTTTATGAAACTTGTCAATAAGATGTCAGAATATCAATCTTTAATAGATCTTGATATATTCACAGACAAGACCGCACTGAGAATGAATGATAGAAGTCTAATAGAAGAATTAGCCGCATATCTATTTAGAGGTATTACAGATAAAAGAAACGCAGTAGAAAACTTATTTGAAGAGAAAATAGAAGAGGAAGTAGCAAATTATGAATATTCTCATTTTTGTCAAATAATAGATCGCATAAAAGAATTTCAAACTATAAAACCTGTTAATCAGACTCGATATAAACAACGTAATGACTTTTACACACTTTTTTGTTTCATAGATACTCATATAGAAGATGTTATTGAGACTCAGGTAGAGCAATTTAAGGTGCTAGCATTTATTAGTGATAATGGCTTAATTACGCCTTCAAATGATGAATATGAATTATTTAAAGAGTACGCTATCAATTGTGTTAGTCAATCTAATTCTAAACGAGCTAGAGAAAGAAGACTGTTATTTTTTGAAGATTTATTAGCAAATATATCAAATAATCCAACTGAGGCGCAATTACAGCTGATTGAATTTGCCAATAATGAATTAGGCAAAAAATTGTCCCTTAAAAAATGTGATAAATATTTGCTCGTAAACATTGAAGCGTAAATATGAATATGATTAGGACATCATTTAAATATGACAACAATATTATTTGTATTGATGAGGATATCTCTAAAAATACAATTACTATTGATGGCATTGATTATTTCGCATATTATATTAACCCAGAGTTCAAAAAGAATAAAGGTGCAAATTCCTATGTATTTGCTTTGTATCAAGCTCAAAGTTTCATTGATTATGAGAGTTCTTCTCCTGACAGGGTTATTAAAATATCTAATAAAAAAGACTATGCATCTGCTCTATCCAAAAGCAATAGACGTTTCTATAGAGAAATAAACGCTTTAAATAAATGCAAACAGTATCATGTGGCAAATGTAATTACAATTTATTTCTCTGGTCAATTAAGTTGTATAGGTAAAAATCGAGACGGTAAAGAAGTAGCATTTTATTTTCCATTTTATATTATGGATTATGCTACAAGTGATTTGAAGAATTACTTAGAAAATAATCAAATAACATACGCCGAGAGGATTAATTTGTGTTTACAAATTGCAGAAGATCTTAAAGGTTTAAATGATTTAGGGTGTTATCATCGTGACTTAAAGCCTGATAATATACTAATGTTTGACAATATTTGGAAAATAGGAGATCTTGGTTTGATTGCATTTCGTGATGAAGATGAATTATACGATAAAAAAAATGAATTCATTGGTCCTAAAGGTTGGCTTTCACCAGAAGCTATGAATAAATATCTTAGTTATGATGATAGCGAATATAAGTTTGATTGCAAAATAGACCATCAATCTGATATTTTTCAATTGGGTAAAATATTTTGGTATATTTTTCAAGGGAATGTACCTATTGGAGGTATTAGTAGATCTGACTTTTTTGATAGACGAGATGAGGTCTATAGTTTACTGAAATATATGCTTAATCACTCAAAAAAGCAAAGACCTCTTACTATAGATTATGTTATCAACAATTTAAAACGCATAATACAAAAATATTCACTTTAATAATATGCTTAAGTCTAATATCATATGGCCTGAACATCGGCGTTATAAGTCGCGTACAGAGTGGGAACCAATAGGCTTCTTCTCTGATTGTCTATGTAACGCAACGCATTTTGACCTTATGCTTGGATTCTTTTCTTCGTCGGCAATAAGCGTACTCGCAAATGGGTTTGCTGTATTCCTTTATAATGGGGGCAAAATGCGGCTCATTGTCAATGATATTTTGACAGATGAAGATAAAAACGCCATTGCAGCAGGAACCGGTGATATTGAAATGCCATTTTTTGACATATTTGATATTCAAAAGATTAAAAACACATTATCAGAAAGGGATCGACATTTTTTTGATTGTTTAGCTTGGCTTATACGTCATAACCGCTTTGAAGTTAAAATCATTGCTCCTAAAAGCGGTATAGGAATTTCTCATACTAAATCTGGCATTTTCTACGATGGTATTAACAAAGTTGGATTTGATGGTTCGTGTAATTTCTCACGAACAGCACTCGTAGATAATATCGAAAGCTTGACTGTCTCATGTGATTGGGATGGGAATATTGAGGTTGCGAAGGTTGAAGCGATTAGAAAAGATTTTGAAAACGTATTCCAAGAAAAGGATGACAATGTTGTTTATTTATCAATAGATAAGGTTAAAACTAGAATTACAGATAGCTTTCCTGATAAGTCAATGTCTGAATTGCTTGAAGCGGAATACAATATATTAAGAAACCATCGTCAGCAGAGTATTTCCAAACACATAATCAAAGCATTGGATAATTCCAAAGAGCGTTTGGAGGTCATTCTGGATAAGCTCAAAGAGATTGAATATAGGGTTGCTGTTATACGGAGCAATGAACCGCAATTTCCATATACATCTGGTCCAAGAGATTATCAAATTCAGGCTTTTGAGAATTGGAAAGCCAACAAACAGAAAGGCCTGTTTGCAATGGCAACAGGTACTGGTAAAACTATTACCTCATTAAACTGCCTACTTGAAATTTATAAAAGATTAGGTTATTATAAAGCCCTTATACTGGTTCCAACAATCACCCTTGTAGACCAATGGGAAAAAGAGTGTGCAAAATTTAACTTTACCAATGTAATTAAAGTCTGCTCTAAATATAGTGGATGGCAAACCTCATTGGCAAATATAAGGATGTTGGAGCTTTCAAATCCAGACAATAAGCAATCTTATGTGATAATTTCCACATATGCATCCTTTATTCGACCGGCTAATTTCATAGAATTAAATCAGTTCCCGAAGAACAAATTATTGTTCATAGCTGATGAAGCCCATAATATGGGAGCTGGACTCATTGCTAAGCGTCTTAACGATATAAAGTATTCACGAAGAATTGGTTTGTCTGCAACTCCAGAACGTCAGTTTGATGAAGAAGGTAATGCTCGCTTAATGGATTTCTTTGGTTGCAATGGAATATATACTTTCGAATACTCAATGGCGGAGGCTATTAGGAATAAAGCATTGTGCAAATATTATTACTATCCACATTTAGTTGAACTGACAAATGAGGAGATGATTCAATACATTGAATTATCGAAGAAGATTGCAAAAATAATCAATCGAGAAGATGATGATAGCCGCGAGATATTAAAACGGCTTTTGCTTAAACGGAAGCAGATTATACATAAAGCAGAAAATAAAAAGAGCATATTTGAAGATATTTTAAAAGAACATCGAGAGAAAACAGGTTCATTAAAATATACGTTAGTATATGTCCCGGAAGGGGATCAACTCGATGATCAAGGTGCAGATGTCTTTGATACGACTGAACGAATCAAAGATGACGAAGACACCATTCATCTGATTAACGAATATACCCGAATCGTAAGAGATGTTGATTCGCATATTGTTGTACGTCAATTTACCTCAGAATCCACCGACCGTGATGCAATATTGGCTGATTTTGCAAAAGGCAATATCGATGTATTAACTTCCATGAAATGTTTGGATGAAGGTGTTGACGTTCCGCGAAGCGAGTTTGCAATCTTCTGTGCCAGCACTGGAAATCCTAGACAATTTATTCAACGTCGGGGGCGTGTACTGCGAACACATGACGATAAACGGTTTGCTATTATTCACGATTTAGTAGTGATTCCACAGATAAACTTTGATCCAGATTGCTATGAGTTGGAGAAGAGTTTAGTTTCATCTGAAATAAACCGTGTTCGAGATTTTGCGTTGCTTTCTGAAAATTGTAATGACACATTGGATGCATTAGATGATGTATTAAACCAATATCAGATTTCAATATTTAACTAATATCATTATGGCTACTCATTATACAAATGGAGACAGAATACTGCAAGCAGTATTGGCCGATCCCAAACTGGCCGAGTTAGGAGAGTATATACCAACTGGAGACGAGACTATTGTAGATGCTCTCGATTCAGAAAATACCACAATACGAGCTGTTGCGATGATTATTGATGGCAATGAAAATCAATATACTCAAAAGGAAATATACACTCAGGTATCTAATTTCTTGACCTCGAATATATGAAACTAAATAAGATTATTATTAAGAATTTCCGCAGTTATTACGGAGAAAACAGTTTTGAACTATCTGATGGTCTTACACTTGTCATTGGAGATAATGGCGATGGTAAAACAACCTTTTTTGAGGCGTTGGAATGGTTGTTTGACACCAGCAAGGACAATAAAAGTGAAAGTAATATTTCCGAAATGCGTAAAGCGGAAATAGGAATTGAAGATAGTGATGAAGTTTCTATCACTATGACATTTGAACATGGAGGAGAAAAAGAAATTTGTAAAAAATTCATCTTTGAAAAAACGTCCGATAACATCATAAAAACAAGAGATTTTTCTTTCGTTGGTTATGAGATAGTTGGTTCGGAAAGACATAATCGAGATGGAAAGATATTGTTGGAGTCATGTTTTGATACAGTTATTCGTCGTTATTGCCTTTTTAAAGGAGAACGGGAATTAAATGTGTTCGATAATAATACGGCACTCAAAACGCTTGTTGATACATTCTCTGGGATCAAGCAGTTCGATAATCTCGTCGAGATGACCTCATACTTTGAGCAACAGTCTGACAATTTAGTTACCAAAGAACTAAGAAAAGACAAAAAACAAGAGACAATTATTAAACAGCTTGAATTTGATTTGGGTAAAGTGCAGTCTGAAATTTCTGATGTGCGACATGATATTAGTACAAAAGAGAAAGCTGTATCAGACTATGAAACTCGTTTGAAAATTTTGGAGGAGAACCAAGATGCTTGTGAGAACCTACAAGATATAAATGCCCGAATTGAACAGAAAAAAAATGAGCAACGTAGACTACTGGGCTATATTAATTTGGATTATAATGCCATGTTGCTTGATGAAATGTGGATTCTTCGTGCATATCCTTCTGTTTTAAGTGAATATCAGAAAAAAGTATCGGCTCTTAGCAGAGAGAAACGTAAATTGCAGAAGGCAGAAGATGAACGTATAGCCATTGAGAAAGGGAAGTTAGAAGCGATTAAAGAGATTCAAAAACTAGCCAATAATGCGACTCCTCTCCCATGGAATCTCCCTGATAAAGAAACGATGCAGGAGATGATTGATGATGAGATATGCAAAGTTTGTGGTCGTCCAGCAGAAAAAGGGAGTGAGGCCTATAACTTTATGGTCAATAAACTTAATGAATATCTAGAGCATATTCGTAAAGAATCGAAATCTGCGCAACAACAAGAAGCCCCGATAAAACCACTTTTTGAAAACACATATATAAATGAACTCCATACTCGGAGTATTCAATTAAGTGGTGATACTGAACAAGAATTATCTAAGTTAGCAACTGTTATTGCCGACAGACTATCTTTTGTACAAACCAGAAAGCAGGACTTGGAGAAAGTAAATAAAGACTTGACAGAGGCTGAGGACTCAAAAATGCAGCTGCTTATTCAAACTCCTGATTTAACAGAGGAAATGCTTATCAAAAACTTTAAGGATTTCAAAGGGCTATCTGACAGTAGTAAAAGAGCGTCATTAGACCTTCAAGACCTTAAACGCAGACTTGAAGAACTCGAGATGCAGAAACAGGAGTTAAAAGATAAGCAGAATCAAATAGTTCCGTCTAATGGAATTGTAAGAGTCTATCAGAAGGTCCATATTACGCTTGAGCGAATAATGAAGGCATTTGAGGCGGCAAAGGATAGAAATGTAGAAGAATTTATTAGGACCCTCGAAGAACAGGCTAATATATATCTAAAAAAACTTAACGCAGATGATTTCCGTGGTGTTATTAAAATAAAGAGAACAGCTGACGGATCTGCTAAAATAAATCTTTATAGCTCAAATGATACTATAATAGCTAATCCGGGTGGCGCACAAAAAACGACAATGTATATGTCTGTTCTTTTTGCCATTTCTAATATCACTACGCTAAAGAGAGATGAAGATTATCCTTTGATTTTCGACGCTCCGACATCTTCGTTCGGAGATTTCAAAGAGGATATTTTCTATAATATAATTGATGATATTGATAAACAATGTATTATATTTACAAAAGACCTGTTGAAATTTGATCGAGAAACACAGACTCGTAAGTTGGATTTTGATAAAATAAATCAACTGTCATGTTCTGTATATCGCATTCAGAAAGCTTCTGGTTACGATGAAGAAGATTTGTCGACAATTCAAACATTAACTGAAAAAATTAAATAAAGCTATGGCAGAGAAACTATATGATGTGTGGGCAAGACGTAATCCTAACTGGGAGAAACGTTATGAGGAATCTATAATCAAAAATTTCAGCGATTATGGGAAAGGCGTTACTAATCTGGGGGATGCCAAAGGAAAGTTGTTTGGTGCTGGTTATGAGATTTTCATTATAGCATTCTTTATTGGACTATATTATGATCAAAGACGAAAACTCATTGATGACAGTACAAAAATCAAATCTTTGGGACAGCCGATTCAATATTGGGGTAATATAGATTCCGTAAAAGGTCGTAAAGCTTATCCCAAATTAAGGGAGTTTATTTTTACAGCACTGGTCGCTAAAACCGATTTTGATTTCATAGCTCTTGATAAAGGTTTAGTAACACCTCGTAAAGCGGTTGATGCTTTAATGCAGACAATGGAAGAGTATGCCAACTGGGGATTCCATTTTATGGAAGATAAATTGATTGATAATCCGAATTACTTTTATAGAGAAACGGCTTTTCTTGAAGTATTTTTAACTTTTGATGCAAGTACAACTGACTCAGCTGATGATGAACCGGAGTCGTTAGATTAGAATGTAATGTGTAAACTGGAGAATAGATACATCTGTAGTTTTTATAATATTAGAATTTTGCAAAATATTAGTAATTGTGAAGGCTAAGACATAAGTATATGCCCAAAGATATTCAATTCATATTATACAATTTTCCGGAAAAGGAAGGCAAGGTACGGGTAATCATCAGGGATGAAACCCTTTGGTGTACCCAAAAGGCGATGGCTCAACTTTTTGGCGTGGATAGAACGGTTGTTTCCAAGCATCTCAAAAATATATTTGAGTCAGCTGAGTTACAGCAGGATTCAGTATGTGCAAAATTTGCACATACTGCCGAAGATGATAAAATACACATGTGCTAACATCTTTTGATAGAAATGTTTCACTACATATTACGATATAACATTAAAAGCGACCAATATGGATAAAAAAATAATAGAAAATGCGGCTATTGTATGTGATAGTGTTGCTAAAGCCATAAATGGGATGCACTTAGGAAGACCTTGTAATTCCTGCTGTCCTGGAAGAGATGCTTTAATCAATACTATAAATCAATTAATTGTAGAGATTAAAGATACGGAACCAGAATGCTTTCAACGTTTAATGTTGGAGTTGCAGAACATAAAGAGCCCTTGTAATCAATGTGTTCAACCATATCAATTTGGAGCGATAAATGCTATAACAAACATATTAAAGAATAAGTATATTGATTCTAAAAAGGGGAAAAGAAAGATCTTTATTAGTCACTCTCATTCTGATAAAACAATTGTCGATGGCTTTGTCAAAGAAATATTGAAAGTTGGTTGTGGCTTTAAGGATAGTGATTTATTCTGTACTTTGGATACTTCTACTATTAGAACAGGAGATGATTTCCGTGAAAAGATTATTGAGAATATGAGAGATTGTGATTTTATTTTTCTTTTCATTTCTGAAAACTATAATCAGAGTGATGTTTGTAAAAATGAAATGGGAGCTGCCTGGGCTTTGGAAAACAAGAGGATTTTACCTTTTACTCTTCCCAAAATAACTTTTGAACAAATGGGATTTCTTAATGTTGTTAAACAGGGTGCATCTATTACTGACGGAAATAAATTAGATGAATTGTATCAAGAATTGTGTGAGTTTTATGAAATAACACCTGATTGGCGTAGTTTTAATAAAGCCAAAGGCGATTTCTTGGATTTGGTTGCAAAAGCATGATTCTTATCATGCCAAATATATATTAGCAGGTATTTGAAATGTATATTTGAAGAGAGAACCACAAAAAGATACAGTTGTTCGGGAATCCCGAACAACTGATAAAATAGGACTTATAGACTATTATACTATGGCACAAAATATAGTGATACGAAATAGTACGGCTGAGTTTCTCATCTTTTTGCTTGAAGGCAAGGAGGATGGGATTCAGGTGATGTATAAAGATGAGACCATTTGGACAACGCAAAAGGCTATGGCGCAGCTTTTTGATGTGGGAGTACCTGCAATCAGTAAGCATCTTAAAAATATTTTTGAGAGTGGTGAGTTGGACGAACATTCAGTTATTTCCAAAATGGAAACAACTGCTTCGGATGGGAAAAACTATAACACGACCTATTATAATCTTGATGCAATTATCAGTGTCGGATATAGAGTCAATTCTGTTCGTGCCACCCAGTTCCGGCAGTGGTGTACGTTTGTACTCCGCCAGTTTGCTATTCGCGGATATGTGCTTGATCATAAGCGAATGGAGAACGGGGCTTTCTTAGGTGTAGATTACTTTGAACATTTGCTTGCCGAAATAAGGGAGATAAGGCTGAGTGAGCGTCGTTTTTATCAGAAGCTGACCGATATCTATGCTACGGCAATAGACTATAACAAGGATGCTCCGACAACCCGTCTTTTCTTCAAGAAGGTACAGAACAAAATGCACTATGCTGTGCATGGGCATACCGCTGCGGAGTTGATAGTTAAACGAGCCGATGCGAATAAGGAACACATGGGTTTGACCACTTGGGAAAATGCTCCGAATGGAAAAATTGTCAAAACTGACGTGTCTGTAGCAAAAAACTATTTGCGAGAGAAAGAATTGGATGAAATGGGCAGAATGGTCAATGCATTCCTTGATATGGCAGAAAGTATGGCTAAGCGTCATATCCCTATGACAATGGAAGATTGGGCAAAGCGAATAGACAAATTCATTAATTTATTTGATAGTCCGATATTGCAGGATCGCGGAAAAGTTTCTGCTGAATATGCCAAAGAGTTTGCTGAATCTGAGTTTGAAAAATACAGGATTATTCAAGACCGCCTTTTCCAATCTGACTTTGATAGATTTGAGGATTGTAATCTTCCTCCATTGGATATGGAATAGTTTTATTGTGGTGTGACTTAATATTTTTGGGGTATGCTAGAATTGGAAAATGGGTTTTATCTTTATGTAAATTATGATACTATAAATGGTGTAAAATATCAAACGATTAGAACTCCGTTCGAAGTATCTAACGGAAAGGTTATAGTCTCATCATGCGATATATTCGACGACGAAACTGATAATACTATATTATCTCAACATCCATCGTCTATTGATATAAGTCATTATACCGAACAAGATTTGATAAGAGAATTAGAAACGTTTAATACCTCTTATAGTGTTACAAGAAATAGTATCAATGATACGATAGATTCCGTGAAAAAGGAATTCATCAAATTGAATCTTAATTGTGGAATAATTTATAAAGGTATATATCGCCCATTGTTAAACGAAAATATTGCCAAACACTCTGATGATCTTATAAATGAATTTCCAAAACAGGATGCCTATGCTGATCTTCCTATTATGGACAGACAAGAATATTCAAATCGATTAAATCAATTAGAACTTTTGCTTGATGATTTATTTGATGTATTTAATGTCGTTGCTCCTTATAAAGAAAACCTGTCATGTTTTGGAAATAAGATAAGGAATATAATAATATTGGCTTGTACGGAAATCGATTCGATGATGAAAGGCATTTTAGAGAAGAGTAAAGTAAAACCACAATTTAAGTTTTATACTACAAATGACTATATCAAACTGAATGTGCCTTTACAATTAAATGAATATACATTGTCGCTTTCTAGGTTTGAGGAGTTAGGTGATTTTAAACCATTTTTTAAATGGAATTCTAATAACCCAACTGGTTCTTTATCCTGGTATCTTGACTATAATAATGTCAAGCATGATAGAGAATCTAATTTTAGCAAGGCTAATCTTACAAATGCTATAGATTCGATAATGGCTTTAGCGGCACTTATGGTAAGCCAATTTGGATATAGAAATGAATTGTGGCATGAAAAAGTAGGGAAAATCATTAAAATAAAAACTGAACCTCAATGGAATATACGAGAACTATATATTCCTAGACGAGAGGGAGAAGAATTTACGCCTGTTGATTATCCCTTTTAAATAACTATGATAGGCAAAAATAGTTTTATCTGTATGATTCTCTCAAATCATATTTTTTTGAAGATTTTGATAATTTTATGGCTTGGTGAAATACAACGATTCCTGATATCATGAAGATGGTCCGGGAGTCGTTGTATAATAGCTAAAGATTCGCAAATGAGCAACGAACAGTTGTAGGAAATTAATGGATAATTGTGCATAATTGAGTGGGATTACATTTTACGCACTACCCAGCGCATTTTTACGCACTGTAAAGATAATAGGTGTTCTTCGTTTTTTATGCCATTTTGAGATAGGCATAATTGATATTAGGAATATGGCAGATTCATGTAGTTAGATTGGCAAGCGTTCGTACAATAGTTCTGTGTTCATCATCTAATATCTGCATTTATGGTGGCCGACATTACTCTGGAAAACATATCCTAAAAGGTGATGACGTGTTCCTAAAAGAACATGCGAAGTTCACAAAAGAGCTCATAAAAGAACTACTGAAATACGCTTGTCTATGGTATCTGTCAAACAGAGGCTACAAAGGTGTTGGATGACACTCTAAAATACGATGCACATGGAGTGAAAACGAACTCCATAATTGCTATAAAGTTCAATCCTGCTTGCTGGAGATTGGCAACATCTCACGAGCGATTTATCGCTTGGGGTATTGAGTTACCCTAACTCAATAAAGTTTGTATAATGGGCAAGCCCAGTCAATGGCAACGACCAGTTCCGTGAATTACCATGAAACAAGTCGTTGCGCTTGAACTTTGACTTATCCCGAATAGACACTTTTAGAATAAAGTCAAGTGGGGGATTAGTAGTGGTAATCCGGCATGAACCGATAAATGCCACGGCTTTCCTGAACCACCATCCGTTTGTTCGTGAGAAACTTAATCAGCTCTACAATCTTGTTGTGATTCAATTTCGTTCCTGCCAGTTCGTAGGCGGTGGTCAGTTCTTCTTCCAGAGCCTTATATCCCGAAATAGTCTCTTTACCGTCAAAAGCCAGTTCGAGAGCCTTGCGATGGATGGCTTCGTGGATATCCTTATAAGGGGAGAACGGTTCCTGTTTGGGACGACCTGCGCTCTTCTTTGTCGGCACATAGTCCGGCAGAAGTTCGGGAAGTGATTGGTCATTGATGCAGAAAGCGAATGGCAGGAAGTCTTTGGAACGGGTATGCACACTTTCCACTTTGCTGATGTTGCTGTCGTCCTTGTCTTTTTCGATTTGGATGACCGTTTCCGCTTTGTTGTTGATTTCCGTGCCGATGTGTCCACGGGCATTTTCATCGCTTTTGTTCTGGTGAAGGATGGTGTGAAGATGAATCTGGTGTTCGTCAGTCCACTGCATCAGTTTGGATATTACACATGTGGCTTCACTCGGTGAATTGATGTCATATACCAAGTCACGGATTCCGTCAATCACCACGAAACCGAGACCCTCAATCTGCCTGATGGCATCGTCTATGATAGCCAAACGCTCCTTGGGATTGAACTTGCGTAGAGCGAGAAAATAGAAACGGTCGCAATCCTCATTGGACGGCAACTCTGCCATTTGCATGATACGATGCATCACAATCATACAATGGTTCTGACTCTGCTCGGTGTCAATGTAAAGGATGCGGTCTTTTCCTTCTGGGAAATCCGTTGTGTAGTTAAGGACTTCCTTTCCGGACAAAGCAGCTGCCACCATAGCGGAAACATTGAAAGTCTTTTTGCTTTTAGCCTTGCCTATGGATGCACTGAAATTTCCCAATGTCCCGACAGGCACTCCGCCTATTTTCAGAACTTCCGGCTCCTGTTTGTACTCCTTTCCCAAACTGAGCATGGTATCTTGCCATCTTGTAGCGACCTGAGCAAGATCTTCAATGGGTGTTGCTGTTTCCATACTCACCAGTTTTTAGGGTTAGGCTTGCGACGATGTGAGGAATACATCGCTTCGTTTTCTTCCTCATAGGTGAGAGGTACTGACGTTTTGCGTGATGCTTCCAGCCATTTGTCGAGCTCGTCACGATAGATATAAAGGTGCTTTCCTTGCTTGATTACCGGAATGCTGTCCTTCTTTATCTTGTAATAAAAGGTGGAGACCGGCATTTTCAGATATGCACAGGCTTCCTGTACCGTCATAGGTACGTGCAGATTCTCCTTTGGTTCGCTTTGACAGTTAAGAGTGTCCCTAAGCAAATTTTCCATACTTGCGATTCGCTCGCATAGTTCGCCTACCACTTTCGGCAGGTCGTTAAAAGTTAACTCAGTTGCAGTCATATTATCAATAATTTAAATTAATATGCTGCAAACTAACAGAATGAAATCTTGCAGAAATTCGTCAGCAGGAAGAATGATTACCGTCTGCACGGTTTAATTCTCAAGTATTGTTATGAAAGCGGAAATCTCCTTTGTCCGGCACGTCAATAGGGATGTCGCATGGGGCATTAACACGCAAATTGGCTTCCAGATATTCTATATCAGCGTTTCGCAATTCGTATGGGAAAGATGATTTGATGAATGCCGCCCTGTCGCGACGGGAGACTCCAAGCCGTTCTCCGATATTCCAAGCCAAATGTCTTAAAGAGGGAGAACTGAGCTTCGTTTCTTTCGTTGAATGGATTGGCTGGCAGTCTGTCACCCGATTTTCGGCAAGACACTCGATATTGTGGAATAACGTGCTGATATTCTCCTTTGACAGATATTTCAAGGTCTTTTCCACCACATATTCACGGATGGCTATCATGGTATCCCTTTTCCGCTTCACCTCTTTCAGCTGCTCTTCCACGAGAATACTCTCGTATTTTTCCAAACTGTCAGGTATTTGTTCCAGTATAACCGGTTGAGTCTCTGTTATAGAATTATTTGGGCTAACCTCTTGCGAACAATTACTTTGTACTTGCTCATTTATAGCACTATTTGAAATACTCTTATAAAGTCCTGCCATTACTTTGCGGAATACGGCAAAGGTCACAATGAGCATTACCAAAGAAATAATAAAAATGGTGACATCAAACAGAATGTAGTGATTGAACTTTTCTCCAAGATTGTATGCGGTGAGTGCCGAGAGTGAAACGATTACCACACCAACCAGACTGCTGATGTCCGCTGTTTTCTGAACCTGTACGTTATTCTCCATATAGTTGTGATTGTTTACAATTCTATGACACAAAGTTTAGCACTAATTTCCATATAACCATAAATACTAATGGTTGCTGGACAGATATTTATAAATAATTATGGTTAGAATATGAATCATACTCAGAAATCATACTCTAACCATATAAAAAAGCGGTGTTTATGTCCGTTAGCTCTTACGAATCAGGGAGATTTTATTGCTGGCTTTTCGCTTGTTGCTATCCACTACTTTCATGTATCGTTGGGTAGTGGTGATGCTCTTGTGCGCCATGATACTTTGAATGGTCCGGATGTCCGTTCCGGCAGCAGCCTGCAAAGTGGCAAATGTTCTCCGGTACGAGTGGAACGTGATGTTTTTGGTGATACCGGCAGTTCGAATCCACTCTTTCATGGGGTATTGCGTCCAACATCTTTTCAGTCCCTTGAATACTAGCCCTGTCTTTTCCGTGGAATAGCCGATTAATTGCAAGGCTTCATCACTAATGGGGATGATATCTTCTGTCTTTGTCTTTTGAGTGACGGTATGGACGCATTTTCCTCCGGCTGCAAAGTCAACGATTTCTTCCCATCGCAATGTGAGAATATCGCTTATTCTCAAACTTGTTAGGCAAGAGAACAACGAGGCGGTTTTCAGTACCGGTATCTTGCAAGGCGTTTCTGCCAATCTGTACAGTTCTTCTACGCTGAGATAATCTTTGACTACATCTTCCGGTTCTATTTTCTCCAAGAAATCGTTTACATTGGAGTGAATCAATTTGTTGCGATAGAGTATTTTGAGGAATCCTCTGAATGTGGACCAGTAGCCCACAGCCGAATTACGAGATATGGGACGCTCCGGACGTCTCAGTTGCTTCGCATTAAGCAGATACTCTCTGAACTTGTTGCATAAGTCCACATCAATCTCCTCGAATGAGCATTTACCGCCCACGAAATTGCAGAAATGCAGATAGACAAATTCCCATTTCTGGTCGTGCTTGCGGAGTGTCTTCTTATAATAGGCAAGGAAATCTCCTTTCATCTTGCTCTTGTCAAAGAAATCATACCGTTCATTGACGATGGATTCAAAACGTCTGCATCGGATCGCTTCCGCCTTTTCCGACATGACGGCATTGAAGTTCTGTTCCCGTTGGTTCTTTGGATTGGCATAAATGTAGATGCCCAAAGATTCATGACGGATTACCTTCATACTCTCTTTGTCGCGATAACCGGGATAATAATCCAGATAGAACGACAACATGTTTTTCTTTAGAGGTCTTGTCCTCAATGTTACAGTTTTACATTCGTGCATAATGATAAATATTATAATTGGTGAATAATCTGTTGCAAACCAATACAATGAAAGAATGCTGATGACTGCCATTATTGAAAATGATTCTTGTCTGTGCAGAATAATTCTCAGATGCCGGATTTTTCAGCCATAACCTTGTCAAAATCCTCTTTCTGCAGGAACATCGACTTGCCGTGGTGCATCTTCCGTATGCTGTTGTATCTCGCATAATTGTAGACATCATCCCTGCGAATGCCGTATTTTTCCATCGCTTCGGTTACGCTGTAATACCTTTCCCGTTGGTCAAAGCCACCGTTTTTGATGATGTCGATATGGTCTTTGGAATACTGGACTTTGCCATAAACGACACGGGAGGGGATTTTATGGCGATGCACAAACGAACATCGGGCATCTTTGCTCATGCCGTAGATTTCTTCCATTTGCTCCGCACCAATCCATTCCTTGATATTGTCAGTCGCTTTGTACTTGGCAAAGAATCTGTCAACTGACAGTTGTTCGTAATAGTTGAACCCACCATGACTGATTTTAGGAATGTCGTTTTCACGGCACAGCTTGCAAATGGTTTTCCTGTTCATCTGATAGGTCGTTGCAATTTGCTCGGATGAGTAATAGCCTTCGGGGATTACAAAAGTCTCTTTCGGCCGGTCGCATTTCTTTTCCCGTTTCTTGGGTGTATATGTTCCATCGCGATGCTCTATATAGACTTTGTCAAACTCCGAACAGAGCACCATTGTCCGGCTTCCTTGCTTGAACCGCTTTATGTCGTACTTGTTGACATAGTAGCTGATATTAATCTTGGTAAGTCCGTATTTCTCGGTGATTTCATCGTAGGTATAATAGTCGGGATTAAGCTTCTCCTGCTTTTCTTTAATCGCATCTATATGGGCACGGGAATAATATACCTCATGGTGGCGGTTGATTCGGGGGATATTGTGTCGCATGGCAAAGGTGACAACTGCATTGCGGCTCATATTATATTTCTCCATGACCTGCTCCGGCGTATAATAGCTTGCTGGATTGATATCCTCGGCAAGGTCTGCAAAGTATTTGTCTATAAGACTGCGGTTGTAGAACACTCGATTGCCCTCCTCAATCTTCGGAATGTTATACAGCTTGCATCTGCGGTAGAGGGTTTTCTTCTGGATTTGGTATTTCTCCAATACCTCATTCGTGGTGTAATAGAGTGCGGTCTGCTTCCGTCCATAATTACGTTTTTTGTAATCGGGTGCGTTGTCGAACATCTTTTCAATGTCCGACTTGCGGATGATGGTACGCCCACGAAGTTGTAAGGCCCGGATGATTCCGACAGCCATGTGGCGATAGATGGTCGCACGGCTGATACCTAAAAGGGTTGCGGCTTCGGCAGGGGAGAGATACAACTTGCTTCCCACGATACCGACTTCCTGCATAGGCTGCTCATTTTGCCGTTCCTCGTATTCCTGTAACCTTTGCTTCCGCTTCTTCTCTTTGTACGCTTTTTCATTGCACGATTTGCTGCAATAGCGTGTTACCATCGTGTGCGCTATAAATGGTTTGCCGCACCACTGGCATTTTCTCTGTATTTCCATATATTCGTCGCCTTTAATTTCGCCGATTCTGTCTCAACGCGTCTCACAATTTCTCACAGCGTCTCACACTGTGTCTTCTATAGCGGTTTGGCACATTCTCATAGCGTCTCACATCGTGCCTAAGATGTCGCCATGATGAGTGCGAAGTGTCCGCTTATTTGTTCGGCGGTAGAATTATGGTACAAAATGATGCTGGAAATCCGCAACCAGTCAGATTTGACTGAAAACCACATAAAAAGAAAAGCCACTGGTTCTCAGCGGCTTTCTTCTAATTGGCTATGGTTGTTTATGGCTGCTTACAAGCCATCATTTCCCGATGCAGAGTGTGTTATGCGTATATAACACATTGATAATCAATATACGTTTATGCGTTAAAATACCTTTGGGGGACAAATGGGGGACAAAAATTCGCATACCAAAAGAAAGAAAAACAATAAAACCATTTCAAAATAACTACACGAAATATCGGAGACACTATTTGTCCCTCATCCTCTTGTCCTGATTGTCCCTCGGATTGAGAGTTAGGTTTGGTATTAATTATAGAATTACCAAAAGCCTTTACATATAAGTTTAGTTTGGTTTTTGTATATCTAATCAAGTTCTAAACTAAACCAATCCTTCATCCATAAGTTCTCTTGTTTTCTTTTCGCCAGCCCCAATACTATTTTTAATCGTTTTTGCTCTACTTTAATGCAGGGTTAAAATAGAGCAACCTTCATTACAGTTGATAGAAAAGAAAAATATTGCGTACGAATTTGAGAAATAATCTCAAATTCGTACGCTGATTAAGTTTTTATTATTACTTTTGCACTTGAAATATTATTCGATATAAAGACTTTAAGGTTTAATTATATGATACTTGAATTTACTGTTGAGAATTACAGGTCGTTTTATGGAAAGAAGACCTTGGTATTGGAGGCTGATAAAGCTTTGAAAGAGTGTTCAGATATGAATTTGTTTGAATACAATAAACATACATTACTCCGTTCTCTTGCGCTATATGGAGCTAACTCCAGTGGTAAATCAAATCTTGTCAGTGCTATGCACACAATGGCAAGATGTGTATTATTATCTGTAAAATTGAACGACAATGAGGAATTGGAATACGATCCGTTTCTTCTTTTGAAAGGCAATGATAGTCCTACAATGTTTGAGATAGTTTTTCTGAAAGGAGATTACTACTACAGATATGGATTTAGATATAATCTGGAGCGTATTGTTGATGAATGGTTGTTTAGGAAAACGACACCTCGCTCTAAGGAGCAGATGCTGTTCGTGAGAAACGAAGAAGGGATATGTGTGGATGAAGGCAATTTCCCGGAGGGGGCAGGCTATGAAGAAAAGACAAACGATAACCGCTTGTTCTTGTCACTATGCCAACAGTTAGGAGGTGAAATATCACGCCAAGTTATCTCGTGGTTTCAATCAGATTTCAATGTGATTTCCGGATTAAACAATCAGCAGTATAGATCATATTCAAAGCTGTTTTTCCATAAGAAAGAACAATATAGTGTTGATGCACTTGAATTTTTCCAAAAGTTGAGACTTGGATTCAATAGTATTCTCACTCACGAAGAAGAGCCTAATATCCCATCGGATTTACCTACAGAGTTAAGAGCCATGTTTCAAAAGGAGATGCAAGGAAAGAAAAGTATCGAGTTGGATTCCGTGCATAATGTGTATTCAGAGAAAGGTAAGGTAATAGGTACAATCAATTTTTCATTTGAAGACCGGGAATCTTCAGGTACAAATAAATTGTTTGACCTTTCGGGACCGATATTTGAGACTCTTTATTCCGGAGCAGTACTTGTGGTGGATGAACTGGATGCTAAAATGCACCCTCTCATATCTCAATATATTATTGAGTTGTTTAATAATCCGGAGACGAATCCCAAGAACGCCCAATTGATATTTACCACGCACGATACACATTTGCTTTCTCAAAAAATACTCAGACGAGACCAGATATGGTTTACGGAGAAAGATGCGAAAGAGCAGACAGACCTTTATAGCCTTATGGATATCGTACTTCCAGATGGAACCAAACCTCGCAATGATGCCAACTATGAGAGGAATTACATTGCGGGGCGTTATGGAGCTATTCCTTATATTATTAACGATTAAAATAAAGGTTATGGCTGCAAAGAAAATAAAGATAGACAATGCCTCTTTTAAGTTCAAGAAGCAAACACAACGGAGAGAACAGAAGGTTATACGTTGTTCTGTTCTTATCGTGTGCGAGGGTACGAAAACGGAGCCTAATTATTTTGATGCATTCGCTCAGAAACAGCAAGGGATAATCGTATATGATATAGAAGTTAAAGGTCTTGGCAGAGGTACAAAAGATGTTGTAGAGAAGGCTATCGCTTTGAAAAATAAGAACAACTATGACCGTGTTTGGGCTGTGTTTGATAAAGACGAATTTCCTGCTAAAGACTTCAACGAAGCTATTGCATTAGGAGACAAGAATGGGATAGAGGTAGCATGGAGTAATGAAGCTTTTGAGCTATGGTATCTGTATCATTTTCAGAATGTAACAACAGGTGTTCATAGAAAGGATTACGAAGAGAAGATTTCTGCTGCTGTAAATGCTTCTCCAAAATACAAGTCTAAGAAGAAATACAAATATGCCAAGAAAGATTCGAACAATTATGAGATAATGACAACTTATGGCTCAATGGAGTCCGCCTTGCGGTATGCGGAAGCAAAGCATTTAGAATATACTGATACTCGTTATGCCAATCAAAATCCTTGTACTACGGTTTATCGGCTTGTAAGACAATTGTTAGGTAAGGATGAGGGTTTGAATAATGAGCTGATATCTAAAATAGATGAGAATTAACAATTTAATCAAATAAACAGTCAACTTTTTATTTTAGTTTAAGATATTGAAGTCCCTTCAAATGAAATAGTGAGAGGCATTTGGGAAAATTAAAGGTTAAAAAATAGAAGAAATATGAATCACGATCAAATAAGACATTTGAGAAGTTTGAGATTGTTATTGTCACAAGATAAGTCTCCACTTGGCTTTCTTCTTGCGGCAGGTTGTCCTTTGTCTGTTAGAATAACAGGAGCCCCCCTGTTACCAGATATGGCGGGGTTTAACCAAGATTAACAACGACGCACATGCTACAGATACTCCTACCACACCATATAATAGACTGATTGAAGAGTTGAAAAAGGCTGATAGAGATACTTCTAATTTGGAAGATATTCTTACTTATATTCGATCTATGAAAGAAGTTTCAACAGGTGGTGGCACAGTAAGAGGGTTTACGGAAAGTGAATTAAATAACTTAGAAACAGAAATCTGCAATACAATAGCAGATGCGGTGACAAAGGACTTACCTGATGGAGATAATTCGTATCGAAGACTTGCAAGGTGGGTGAGTTCTATCGATCGTGTTGTTCCAGTGGAAATATTTACAACCAACTATGATTTGTTGTTAGAGCAGGCTTTAGAAGAGCAAAATGTACCATTCTTTGATGGATTCTCTGGTTCAAGATACCCATTCTTTGATATTCATTCAGTAGAAGAAAATGAGTTACCCAATTATTGGGCAAGAGTGTGGAAATTGCACGGTTCAGTAAATTGGAAAACTATGTCGGGAAGAGTTTATAGAGTGTCTAAAGGCATAGCAGGCTCTCCAGAACTGATATACCCTTCCAAACTGAAATACGATCAAAGTAGAAAGATGCCATTCTTAGCTATGTCTGACAGATTGACAAGTTTTCTATTAAAACCTCATGCCGTATTATTTGTTTGTGGTTATTCATTTGGTGATGAACATATCAATGACACTATTATTAATGCTCTGAAAGTAAATCAGAGTGCAAATGTAGTGGCATTAATGTATGGGAAGATGAAAAAAGATGCTTCTGGTACATTGGTAGCACCAGAAGCTGTAAAAAAAGCATTGGAGCGTCCTAACCTCAGTATTTGGCATGATGAAGAGGCTGTGATTGGTGCTCAGCGCCGTGAATGGTCAAAGTTTATAGATGAAAAGAATGAATTTGTGAATTTTAACTTTAAGAAGGTTGATGATCGCGTATCTTTCGGGGATTTCGCCTCTTTTACTTCCTTCCTTTCAGAATTAATAGGAGATCATCCAGATGCAGACAAAAAGTAATCCTGCAATTATAGGAGCTGTTAGAAGTATTTCTGGCACAAATGTTTCTGTACAGTTATACCCGTCACTCAACTCTACTATTTCATATATTTACGGAAATGGTTATAAGGTTGGACAAGTAGGTGGTTTTGTGAAAATACCACAGGGCTTTGTTAACTTGTATGGCTCCATTGTACAGGTAGGGGCTGATGCAGTACCCGAGTCCATGAAAGACGATACCAATACGGGATTAAGGTGGATGACTGTACAACTCGTGGGAGAGGGTGCAAAAGGTCAGCCATTTGAAAGAGGTATATCACAATACCCTATGATAGATGACGAGGTACATATTGTTACAGAAGAAGACCTTGTGAATATATATGGTCGTGATAAAGGCGCCGAGTTTGTGCCTGTAGGCACTATTTCTGGAGCGGAGAATATTCCAGCTCTAATAGATATCAATAAGTTGGTGACTAGACATAGTTGTATTGTTGGTTCTACAGGAACCGGTAAATCAACAACTGTGGCAGGGCTTGTTAACACTCTAATAGATTCTACTGTTTTTCCCTCTTCTAGAATTATTCTTGTTGATATTCATGGTGAGTATGGTAAAACCTTTAAAAGTAGAGCTAATATATTTAGAACAATACCGGAAGATCGTACGGACAAGAAACTTGTTGTGCCATTTTGGGCCATGAGCTTTGATGAATTCGTAAGTTTTGCTTTTGGTGATATTCAAGATAATGACCGATTTCCGCTCTCAGAACTTATTCTCAAACTTAAGAAGCTTACAATAGAGAAGAACCCATGCTTGTTCTCATATCTTAATGCTGATAATATAACAGCAGATACACCTGTGCCTTTCAGTTTGCAACGTTTATTTCTTTATTTATATAGGTCGATGTTTGCAACACATTCCTGTACGGGAACAGGACAGAAAATATGCGCTATTGATAAGGATTTTGATGAGGTTGTGACAACAGAGGCTTTCGCGACGAAAGAAGACGGAAATAAAATGACTGGATCAATAAACCCATTTGTACTGCCCCAATATAAGGAGCAACAGCAATCAAAGATATTCTTATCTGCAGCTACAATGAATTTGAGAAGGCAGTTGCTTGCATTACAGGCAAAAATGGCAGATCCTCGTTTTGATTTTGTCTTAAAACCGGAAGGTTTTATTCCAAGTTCAGATGGAAATATAACAAATGATATCCATTCACTGCTGAAGCTTTGGATGGGAGAGAAAACTCTTTCTGTTTTTGATGTTTCAGGAGTACCAAGTGGAATTTTGCATGATATTATAGGAATTCTTTTGCGTGTCATGTATGACTCTATGTTTTGGGCGCGCAATCTTAAACAAGGAGGCAGGAAACGTCCTCTATTGATAGTAATGGAAGAGGCTCACAATTATCTTGGAAGTGACAATAATAGCAGAGCATCCAAAGTAGTGCGTCGTTTGGTAAAGGAAGGACGTAAATATGGCATCAGCGCTATGATTGTAAGCCAGCGTCCTTCGGAGATTGACCCAACTATTTTATCTCAATGTGGTACAACGATAGCTTTGCGCTTGACAAACTCTAATGACAGAGGTATAATAGCAAATACTATTTCAGATAATCTTTCTAATTTGGTGAATATGCTTCCAATCCTGAAGACTGGTGAATCCATTATTGTTGGTGAAGCGGTAAGGATGCCTATGAGAGCAATTATTACATTCCCTGACAAAAAGAATAGGCCAGACAGTAATGACCCTATTGTGGCTTCAGACGAAAAAGGAAAAGGTGCTTGGAATAATAACTTAGATATTACAGATGACGAGTTTCAGAACATTATAAAAGCATGGAGATTACAACAAATTAATTTATAATATTTTAAAATATATGGAAAGACAATATGTATCATCTTCGAACATTGCTTCGATTGGTTATGACCCTGACAATCTGGTTTTAGAAATTGAGTTTTTAAGTGGCGCAGTTTATCAATATTATGATGTACCACAAAGTGTTTATGATGGATTGATGGCTGCTGATTCACATGGTAAATTCCTTGATGTTTATATAAAAAAAGGTGGCTACCGTTACACTAAAATATAAGGTATGCGTATAGATCACAAACTTCAGCGCATCCAAGTTGATAGCTTTGAGATATCGGATGAGCTTGTTTATCGTTTTTTTATCTCCATTCCAGAGAATGAAAGAGAAATAGCTTTATTGCGTGCTATTCGTATAGGTGTACTAGCAACAATGGAGGATAGATTTTCGGCTTTTCTTTCTAAGACAACTGATGACCTGGGGGTACAACTGGAAAATTTAAAACTTCTATTTAATATGAAGCAAGAGATTTTCCATAAGACTGCAATTAAGGGCGTTGCCGCCGAGAATGATATCTTAGAGTTTCTTGAAACCTACATCGATAACTTCCATCTTGGAGATGTAGTTTCATTATCTGGAACATCAAAAGGTTTATTGAAGAATAACAAGACTGGTGATATTCTGGCTTATGTAGGTGGCGAAAATAGTGGAAAGAAAGTAGCTATAGAATGTAAGTTTGACAAAAGTATCAAATTGGGTGATGTTGATTCACTAGATATTGCATCTAATAAATATGATACTGCATGGAGCCAGTTGCTAGAGACTACAGTGAATCGTGGTGCTAATACGAGCATTATTGTTTTTGATAAGACACTAGCAGATGCTTCTATTCAGCGGGCTGTGGATGGGGTTTCATACATTGATAATATCGGGTTTATTTGTATTATTGATTATGAGGCTTCAGATTATCATAATTTAGCTATTGCTTACAATTTTGCTCGTAGACTGGCCTTAAGAAAGGATGGGAAGAATATAGAGGTAGATTTTGTAAATATGCTAATACAGCGTTTGCTGAAAGACATCCGTGATATACAGAATATTGAAATGCTGGTAAAAAACAATATCAAGAATAATCTTCAGATACTGAAAAATATAGAGAAGAGCCTTTTGTCAATTGAATTTAATCAGCAGTACTTAATGAAATATTTAGAAGACGGCTACCTCAGTAAGGTAGATTTGTTGGATTTCTATCAACGAGAAGAGATACGGGCTAAGTATAAATTAATTTCAAAGGAGATAGAGAGTCTTGGAAACGAATAAAATAATTAAATGTTATCAAAATGACTAAATCAACGCTAACGATGATTGTAAGCGTCCGAAGAAGTACACATTGACAAAGTGAGATGCAACTGGCACGGATGAGATGTCAGTTGCATTTACAGAAATAGCAACAAGAATATTATTCGGATATTCTAAATAGAACTTCATCGTCGATAATTTGTGGTATAATGTAGTCTATTTGTATGTTGTTATATATCAATGTTATAGCATAGATATATTTGCAAATGCAAAGTCTAATATGCCTTTGTAAAATACTCATTTCCTATGGTTTTGCTCAATTTTGCAGGGATGAATGTTCATACTTCACCGAGGGACAAAACTATAGAAAACATCTGCAAATGCATGGAAAATGCAGTAAATAAAAGAAAGGAAGAGAAAATACCCTAACCTAATTATAGCCAATAATTTGCAGTGTATTCCATGTAATATATTGGTAATCAAATAGTTAAGTCTACTTACCGATGCAAACGATATTTGTATTGTGTAAATCACTGTGTATCAATGGAGAATTTTTTAAATGATATTTTCGGGGGACAAACGGGGGACAAAATTTCGCATATAAAAAGAAAGAAAAACAATAAAACCACTTCCTAAAAGCCGTACTGAAATGTAAGGGACACGGTTTGTCCCTCACGATTATTTTTTCTTTATTCCTCCTTGTCCCTCGGATCTATAGTTAGATTCTGTTTTATTTCAGAAATGTTAAAAGCCGTAATCTTGCACACCAAAAGAAAAAAGCTATAAAAACATTCCTGAAAAACCATGCTGAAATGCAAGGGACATAATTTGTCCCTCGTTGTATTGTTGCTTGTCCCTCGCCTGTCCCTCGGACGAAAGTTAGGTTTGATGCCGTTTCCAATAACGTGAGTAAAGTAATGATGGAATAGGTTTAGTTTGGTTTTTGTATATCTAATCAAGTTCTAAACTAAACTGCTTGATTTTCTCAATTTCTTTTTCTTTTCGTCAGCAAATCCTTCTTTTTCTTCGCTATTACTTGAAATGCGTTTTGCCGTTTATAGTGCTCCTATTGCACACTTACTATCCTTTCTCGTCTTCACATCGTCTTTCGGGTTGGCAGATAAGAATTGTGTCGCAAAGGTATATATCCCGTCTTTCTTCTTTGCAAGGTCAAGCCTATCGGTTCAAGCCAAAATCTCCACACTCGGTTTTCAACAGAGGTCGTATTTTGTCTGTGAAACCTTGCAGGAAGAGCCGGGACACCTTGCAAAGCGACATAATTTTAATCAAACCCGAAAGTAGCTGATGCTAACAGAGGGGAAAGTAAAAAATCAAATCAAAAGCGATTATGGCAAATTATGCGACTAACATCTTTTACGCAAGTACGGAGAACGAGAAAGACCTTGATAAGGTGGAGAACTTTTTGGAAGACACATTTTGCGACTGTTACCTTGACAGGTCGGAAGACAGTATCGAGGGCGAGTTTTCGTCAAAATGGGACTATCCCGAAAAAGAGATAAACAAGATGATTTCTCTTTTGGAGGACAAAGACAAAATCTACATTCGAGTGCTGACACACGAACTATGTAACGAGTATGTGAACTTCCAAGTGTTCTCTAATGGAGAATGGTCATACCGATAACCTTAAAAAAACTCACTGACTATGTATTACGAGGACGAACAAGATACGGACATTATCGGGTGCTTATGCACATTACTGACTCCTTACAAGGGGCATACAGAGGGAGAAGTCGTTGGAGACTACGGCAACGAGATAGTGGTAAGGCTCACCAATGGCAAGGAGGTGGTGGAATACCGGGATGAAGTGCTAATCTATGACTAATGGAGGATTGTTTTATGATGACACCAATAGCGACAAGGTTTGTGGATTGGGATATTCCCGAACTTTCAACCCTGCAAGACAGCAAGGTATATCAATTGAGAGTGCAACTCAATTAGGGTACGCCAATGAGCCGACAACAGAAGAATTGGCTTACGGACAGCGTGAACAGCAACACCTATTTCAAAAGGGCTGTTCCGCTAATGGGCTACCGCTTTGACTTCTCGGATATACTGAAACGCTACTTTGTCAAGCAATACGGACATATAGCCGAATACTATGCTGTGGACAAGACCGCTTTACGGACATTCCTTTGCGGTCGGATTGATGAAATAATTGAGATAACAGATTAAAAGAAAGATTATGCTGTACGATTACAGAAAAGAAAGCAAATCGCCTATGCTTCTGACTTTGGAGAATGGCAAGACCATTGAGGGCGAATTTATTGATTTGCGGATTGCCGCCGAAACCTTGCCCAAGGGTAAACTGTGGTATCATATCCGACATACGGACGATGATTGGAGTGAACCAGCCTCTCTGAAAAACGGCTGTGTAGTGGTCAATTTCTGTGGTACATTCATTTGTGACCCTATCATTGATTTCCCTTGTGGCGAGGAACTGGAGATAACAGAATGGTCATACCTGAACTGACCGACATCTGGCAGAATGGCAATGTGGGGCAATGCTCCACATTGTTGTGTCCACGCCATTTGGAAATACATATCCAATGGCATCAACTTTTATAATTGGAGCTTGCAAGGCAAGCCGTTTTCCCTCTTATATATTCATCTTTGACAGTCAAATCACCTTTTGTATATATGGCATTTCATATTTCGCAATGGCGATCGGGCTGCTTTGTTCAACGAGCACCGGGCTTCTTGCCTTTGTTTTCTTTGCCTTGATTTCTCCGGTTCTGTCGGTAAGGTAGAACGCGGCTATTCTGATGCTGGTTTCCGCGATCGTCGTGCCATTCTGTTCTTCGGCTATCCCCTCCATAGCAAAATACCTTTGGCTGTGCAGCGTCATAACGGATTCAGTATTACGGCATCCACATTGAGAGGACATACTGGATTCTTCGCTTCATTACTCTGCTCCTTTTGGATTTACAGCTGAAGCGTACCTGAAACTTTGTGTCTGCGGACGAATACTGTCCTTTGTCTGCGAACCTTGCTCACTTGTTTATTCACCAATCCATATCGTTACAGCTTTTGGTCGTGTTATTCCTCATTTTTCCGTTGCAAAGTTAGTATGCAGCCGGGTACGGCTTGAAAGCCTTGGTCAATGGTGTAGCTTCACAAATCTTCCTTTATCGGGCCGGAGGTTTTGACGGCTTACGCTGACAAAAATAAAGAGTATTTGATTGCTAACCTTGTCGCAACCCTGTAACTGCACTCACTTATATTGGCAGCGTAAAAATAATTTAATTAACAACTTAAAGCATTGTAACATGAAACAGATTGAGAACAATTTCGCAGTATCAGGATTCGTAGGAAAGGACGCAGAAATCCGTCAGTTCGCAAACGCAAGCGTGGCACGCTTCTCATTGGCAGTAAGCCGTCAGGAGAAGAGTGGCGAGGAAACGAAACGTGTGTCCGCTTTCATCAACGTGGAAGCCTGGCGCAACAACGCCAACACCGATTCGCTTGCCCAAATCACCAAGGGTACCCTGCTCACAGTGGAGGGCTACTTCAAACCCGAAGAATGGATTGACAAGGACGGCGTGAAACACAACCGCATCGTCATGGTCGCTAACAAGTTCTACCAGACACCTGACAAGGAAGAAACTCCTGCGGAGTCGGAAAAGAAAACGAAAAAAGGCAAGAAATAACTCCTGCCTCGTTCCGACAAACAAAGCGGCTTCGGTCGCTTTTGTTTTTGCTCGTATGTTTACCTGTTATACATCTATGGGTTGCCCATTATAAGTTTTCACCCATCCCGTAAACGGCTTCTTCTACTTTTCTTCGAGAGACTTGCTCGGCTGCGCAATGTTGCACGTTGCTCCTCTTTCGCAAGACACTCTGCCGAAATCGCCCGATACAAAAAGATTTGCCTACCGCTCCAAGACTTCGTTTTCTCCCGGTAGGCAAAACATTTTGTTATTTATCGGGCTTAAAGAAGAAACTCGTTTACTGCCCGCCCTTTGCTTGGGTTGATATTTTCGACAAGAGGGAGAATTAAATACTGACTTTTACGTCCCTCGCTATGCCAGGCAGGAACGACAGGCATAGGCTGCTTTCCGTTGGTTGAATCTTACCTGTCCCGCTGGTAGTCGCTTTTGCTCCAGCCTCCGAATATCACTTTCACGATTTTGGTGAACACCCACAATCCCAATACTGTAATGATTACGTCTCCCATATCACTGATTTATTTCTGATTACTACTTGTAAAGATACGAAAAAATCGCGACATAGATGAATATATAATGTTAAATATCAGTGCAATATGTGACTATTTCAGTTTCTTCCAATAAGGTTCGAGCTTGGTTTGCAGGAAACCTACAACTTCAGGAAAAGTCAGTTCTTGTTGGAGTTTAAGTTTCTTGACAAACGAGTTCCATCGTGTGTTTAAGTCCGTATTGTTGGCAAAATCATTGCTGAATACAATATGATTGTCCGTATAGACAGTCTGGCGATTTTCAAAAGTGGCGTTAATGGCCTCACTTAATATCTCACTGTCATATTTCCCTCCGTGTAAAATAGTGTATAGGTCGTAAAAATCTTTCATCCTACTGTTGGCTTCCGCTCTTACAATCACAGTTTGAAACTTTTCGGCGATGACGGTTTCTAATGAATATGCCAAAATGTTAGTTGCCGGGAATCCGTCAATTAAATTTGGATAATCCAGTTCGGAAGGGCATGGAGTTATCACGTCTCCAAATCCGATATCCATTGATACGTCTTGGCGAATGGTATCAATGGAGGCACCCAGCGTGAGCCTTACACCCGGATATTTCTTTTCAACGGCAATGTCTTCGGTTCTCAGAGTTTCTGTATAAAATGTCACCCCGTCTTGTTGGTATGGAATCGCACAAATCTCGGCAAACACCTTTTTAACATTCTCCTTGTCATTGTCAATATGATGCCCCATAAAATCAATATCCAATGTAGGCCTTGCCATAAAGCGTTCATGCGCATACAACAATGCTCCACCTTTCAGGAAGAAATGGTCGTGGTACTGGCTTATCGACAAACGATAGAGCAAACGCTCCTGGAGGTATCTTGTCACCAACATCTGGTACCCAAGTTTCTCATTCCGTGAGATATTCAACAATTTGGCTTTTACCGAACAGCCGAAATTATGTATTTCTTTTATTGCCATACTTCAAGATATTGATTCAGTGTTTTGCGTATTCTTAGCTTTGATGCGTAATCCATCAGCCGTGAGATATTTTTGTCCGGACGTCTTAGATAGGTTTGGAGGATTTCTGCCATTACATCAATGCCGACTTTGTTTCTGTATTTGATTGCATCGCATACAGAACGTTCCATATCAAAGATAGGAATATCGTATCCTTGCACATTTTTTCGGGTTGCCCCGATAGAGAGCAGATTGTCGGATTGATAAACCAGTTGAAATTCCGGATAATCAGGCAGAACGATCTTTCGTGTTCGTTCAATGGCTATATAGTAAGCATTGGGTATCTGTGTCGTCAAATTATAAACAGACCATGCCGACCAAAGGCATAGTATGCCACCGGGGACTATCATCCGTATATCCACCATGGTATTTGCCAAGGCATCAATGTCTGCATATATGCCGTTTTTGAGCCTTACCGCTTCGCCTTTACGGACAGCATCCTGCAACTGTTGTTCTTGCCAGTCGCTCAAATTCTTAGTCGAGACGAAGCCTTCTTCTTTGAGTTTGTCTGTAATACACATATGCCGAATATATTTACCTTGCAAAGATACTGCTTTTTCTCAAATATGCAGTATATTTTATAGTTTACTTTATTCTTATTTCGGTTTACGTTTCCCAAGTGGTCCGCTGAACTTACCCCGATTGAGCGAAACTCCGTATTTGTTTAGTATGCGGAATACGGAGCTGCGGCTGCTGAATCCGCTTACTTTCCAGATGTCATCGATTGAATGCCCGTTGTTGTACATTGCCACGATGGTTTTCTCCCTTTCCGCCTTGCTGATGTTTTTCTCTTTGGACGGCTGGTTTATGTTCTGCTTTAGTTGGATGATATGCGCTGAAGCCTTTCGCAATGCTGCACACTCTTCCGGAAGCGAACCGAATATCTCCAACACATCTGATGCTTTGGTTTCAGGGAACAGGTCGCCACGGCTGTCCACCTTGTCGTGAATGGAGACAATCCGCACCACCTTTACACGGCAGAACTCGATGAATGCCGCCAGTTCACGAGAACCACGCAGGGCGTTGCTGAATTTAGCGAGTACGATTTCGTCTCCCCGTTCCATACTTGCCATAAGCTGTTTCCATTGGGGACGCAGTTTCTCGTGTCCGTTTTCCTCCTCAATCACTTGTACACAACCGTATTGCTTCATCCACTCCACATCAGTGTCGAAGTCGTCATAGCCGGCTGCCTTGAATATGTAACCTACTTTTGCCATAGTGCTGTTCAATGCTAAATGATACCAAGTGCAAAGATACAAAGTTTAATTCGGTTAAAATCATACTCAACAAAATATTTTTCAATTATTATACTTTGTATTTTCACTTGTTACGCTCTTGTTTATTTCGCGGATTATACTCGTAAGTATGAAAAAGAAAAGATATTAAAGTTTTATTTTAGAGTATTATTATATAAACTTTTATACTTAACTTTGCTGCCATAATTCAATAAAGAAATCATGTATAAAGGTTTATTTAACGAGAAAATAGAACTGATAATAAAAGGCATGAGACGTAAATCATACTCAAAAACACATGGGCAATGTGCCAAACTCCTTGCCGTATGCTTTGCCACTATCGCACTGGCATCATGCGGTAATAAGACTGACAACTATATATTTCAGACTGACAAAGAGGCGACCAATGCTTATAAGTCATACCTGTCCGAAGTGCGGAATATGGGAACTATCTCAACCGAGAGACTGATTGAGTCTGTCAATGAATGGCAGATACTCAGGGATTCGGTCTATGCCTGTATTGCCAAAGGCACGACAAGCCGGCCACACCAAAATCCTGAAAACACGGTTCGGATGCTACATGATTCTTTGCGGATTGAATTTACCCGATTGGCATTGTCCCAACCACGGAGCTTCGCTGATGTGTTGCTCATCAAAGAAAAGACTTCTCAATATCGCCAAGACACAGAACTGGCACAAGCGGTAACAGATGCAGAACCTTTCTTCAGGTCGTTGGACTCAGTAGCTCCGTGTCACGGAAACGCAAAACAAACTGTGTCAATCTATCAATCCTTTCTTGCCAATACTCTGAAATCTGGAATAAGCGGCAAGAGTGAAATGCTTGCTTTCATAAAGGAAGAGGACAGGCTGTTCCGTTCTTTCCTGAGCCATCTTCCGGAACTTGCCGATGCCGACCTGTCTGCCATTACGCGCGACACGGAGAAATGCTGCCTGTCGATATTCCAGTCTGCGGAGAATGGCAGGCTCTCTTACCGGGACGCCTTGGTATATACAGCCAGGCGAACCAACCGGAGAATCATACTTAACGCTTTGGCTTGCCGTGATGACATCAGCCAAGGCAATGTAAAGACCGAAGCGCAGGCAAGGGCTTACGTTTGGATGTTGTTGCAGCCGTATGTTGCTTTGGATGGCTTCAGCGTGGCTGTTCTGTCCGATATGGAAAGGACAACACTTCATGCAGTCGCTGACCGGACACCTCAGATGATAGCCAAACTCAACAAGACTGCCGGAACGGACAATGACCAATGGCAGGTATTGCCCGGAGTACTGATCAAGATAATGCTCACATCCATTTGACGAACCAGAAACAAATAAACACAACAGTTATGCTACAACTCTTTTACGATGACTTTCTCTCCTTTGTGCCGCTCCAGCTTCCGCAATTGCTGGATGTAACCACAATGGAACAGCCGCGGTTCTATGACGATTACGTCCTCCTTTCGTTTCCGCTTGCAGACCCATACGATCTGGAAGAAGTGATGGATATCTTCGAGGACGACATGGAGCTGATAACCCTTTATCATCATATTCCTTCAAGCGCAACGACATTCGGAAGCAGCACCTGTGCCTATTCCAATCCGGCTTTCGGACAGATGTTCAAGATGAACGCGAGAGTTTCTGATACCGGCAAGGTTGACCGCATTGACGTGACCATCTATGAATCCCTGGAGTTCATGTGTTCCGACATCTGTCTTGACTTGAAACTTCACGAAAAGACCGGTCATTTCAAGTACCGCAAGACCAAGGAGGAGTTGCTTGCCGAATTTATATGAGACGGACGATATACCTGCAAATGCTATACATTATCAATATGTACAGGAGTTGGATAGTCGTGGATGACGGATATGGATACAGGCAAAGTGTCGTGTTCAGACGGGGCAGGCCGGTTTTCTGCGTGTGCCGTATGCTCCGGCTCCGTTCCACTTATAAGCACAATGGCTATGAGCGTGGCACGAAATGGAGCATATCCGAATACGAGCTGGACAAGGCATTGGCAAGGTATCGTCAAAAGAATCAAGAGCTAAAGGCACGGCTTAAAAAAGGAGCGTCATATCTCGAAGCCAAGGATGTGGAAGCCATTATAGAGATTGCCACCTATGGGCTGGTCAAACTGGAACTGACCGAACTGCCATTATTCAAACAATACTGATTACACAAAGGATTACGATTATGATTTGGATTATCATCGAAATGTCATTTCCGGCATTGCTCATTATACTGCCCATGTCATTGTACAGGAGCAACCGGCTTTTTATGGCAAAGTTTTACCTCAGAATGGCGGGTAGCGAGAGTGCGAGGAAACTCTATGTGCAGTGTATGCTTATCTTCCTCCTGCTATATCACTATGTCTATGCAGGTGGACACTTCGGAGAGTGGGGAGTTCTGATATCCACCATACCTTGTGCCGTTCTGTTCTCGTTCAGACGTGCCGACAGGTGGATGCACAGACTCCACGAGGATAAGAAAAGATTCGTTATGGCAGCCTTGATTACATTGGTCATCTGCGCTGTACCACATCTGCATACCACGGCGTTCACGCTTGCCTTTCTTCTTTTGGCTGCCATGTTCTATCCCTCTTGCCGTGTGTTAGCCGAATGGCAGGATGAAGACACGCGCAAGCATTTGAAAGAAAATCCAAAAACAATGTCCGAACATTACTACTGACATCATCACGCGAGACTGCCACGAATAAGTGGATAGTGGCAGGTTTATAGAATCCACATATAGTCAAATAAAAATCAAATGAAATGATGAAAGACAAGAATAGAGCCGCCAATCAGGTATTGGCAGATATGATGTTTTTCGACTACCTCAAAGAGAAAGTCGGTGAACGGAAGACAAAGACTGGTGCTTACTACGACCTGTTGGAGAAAGCAACGGCAGGTTTTATCGCTCCCTTTTTGAAGAACCACGAGTATGTGTTGCAGGCTGACCAGTGTCATGTGACCATTTCAGACCTTGCGGTGGAATGGCACTGGCACAGGGCTACCGTCAGGGCGTTCCTTGACAAACTGGAGGAGATGGGATATATTCGTCGGACAAGGTTCGCAAAGAGTGTGGTCATTACCGTGACTTTTGCGCCATTCTCCAGTGGCGAAACTCCTGCCTCTTATACCGGTCATACAGGGGCCGGACTTGCCGATGATTTGGACAAGGCTTTGTCCGAATGGATAAATGGCAGTCTGTCTGACGAAGATATGGGAGAGATTTGTGGACAGTATCATGAAGCCGGACTGAAACGGCTTGCCGATGAATCCGGCAAAGATCATTCGGGCGACAAGCCGGCAATAAAGGCAGGTGCAGAAACGGAGTTAGCCCAAGAGATTGTCGAACGTGTAGCTGTAGCCGGACTGAAACGCGCCATACGAAATTCGCGCTTCGATGATCCGACCGATTTCTTGGAGTTTTTTCACGGGGAACTGGGAGGTGACTGGACTTCACTTTTGGAGGCATCCAAGATAATCGCCAAGATGATTCTGGACGCTGGAAACGACGGCGCGCCCAATAGTTCGAGCGAAACGGATATGCTTGCCACGCTCCGACAGCCGTTCAGGGCGTTGTGGGCAAAGTACCAGGAGCGTGATTCCACCCTTTTATAGACTCCACAACCAATGTTGTAAGTCAAAAACTATTGTATAACCACGGATGAACCGTGATGCCCTACATTTGTAGGCTTGCCATTTTAAGCGTGCAGCAGTGCTTGCACGTTGACCAAACAGAGGGAAGTATGGGTAACTCAATACCCCACACGATTACGGTCGGTGGGAGCGGTTGCCGGACAAGCAGCAAGCTGGGGCAAATCGGTTGTCCGATAAAAACGGATGATATGGCTGAAAAATCATGGCAGGTGATGCACATGAACGTGATGAAAGGCATAACCACCGCGCAAAGCAACGAACACCAGCGCAACTGGACAGAAAGCGGCTGGAAAAACGCCATAGACAAGGGAACTTATGACCGCCAGAGGGAACGATTGAATTTTGAGGTTGTAAAAGGCGGTAGGATACGGCCTGTAAACAAGGATAAGTCCATTCCTGAGCGCATGGCGGAAAACCTTGCTTGGCGTGGGATGAAAGACCCGAATGAGGGTTTGGCAGAACCAAAATTCCGCACAGTTGTGGATTTCATATTGGGTGGTTCGAAAGAACAAATGCGTCAGCTTGCTTTTGGAGACCAGGCTGTTGTGTATGGTTCCGGTAACAATACCGCCAATGCTTCGCTTCAACGAAAGCCGGAAATAGAAGAATGGGCAAAGGATATGTACCGGTTCATGAGTGAAAGATTCGGTGAGGAGAACATTGTCGGGTGTTATGTACACCTTGATGAAACGACCCCGCATATGCACCTTACCTTATTGCCAATCCAAGACGGTAAGTTTGCGTTCAAAAAGATGTTCGCAGGAAAGGACAAATATGAGTTTTCTGCAAGAATGAAAATGTTACACGATGAACTCTCGCAAGTGAACGAAAAATGGCAACTGGAACGGGGACGTAATGTTTCCGAAACCGGGGCAAGACATCGAAGCACGGAGGAATACCGCCGATACCTTTCGGAAGAATGTACCAATATAGAGGAACAGGTTGTCCAACACAAAAAAGCATTGGCAGACCTTAAAGTGGAAATAAGTCTGGCAGAGCGCAGGGTGAAAGGCTTGACCTCTATGGTGGATAACCTCCGAAAAGCGAAAGCGGAAAAGGAATCCCAACTATCGGCATTGGAACGCACCCTTCAATCCCATCAGGGAGATACGGCTACCATTATAGCCGAGAGGGAACGGTTGGAAAAAGAACTGGCTTCTATCCAAACGAAACTGGAAGACAAGCAAGATAAGCTACGGACGGCTGACCAACAGCTTGAAACCCTTAAAAGGGACATGGATGCCATTGGCGAGCGCACGGAGGAACTGAAAGGCGAAGCCTATAAGTACAGCCGTGAAATCCATTCCAACGTGGACGTGCTGCTCAAAGATGTAATGCTGGAAACGTTGGTTGGAGAGCATTCGGCAAGAGTGGCTGAAATGGGAGTTGCGGAACAATCCGTCTTTGACGGTTCTTTGTTGCAGAGCCTGACCGAGCAAGGGGCGGAAGTGATGCACTGCGCCACGCTCCTCTTCCTTGGTATGGTCAACGATGCCACTACATTTGCCGAAACGCATGGCGGTGGAGGAAGTAAAAACAACCTTAAATGGGGAAAGGATGATGACGAGGATAACCGTGCATGGGCAAGGCGTTGCATGATGATGGCAAGCAGAATGATGCGACCGGCTTCCGGCAAGAAGCAAAAGAGGTAATCGGCAGAATATGTTTTTCTGCAATGGATAACAAAACAAAATAATGCGTTGAATATGACAAAGAAAATATTTTTAATTCTGGCAGTGGCAGGTATGAGCTGTTCACTGCACATGAAAGCGGCTGTACCACCTGTGACAAAGGACACTGTACAGCTGGAGTCGTACACGGATATCGAACAGATGCTTCGGCCTTTGGAGCCGACTTACCACAAGGGTGTATTCGTGACATCGCCTTGGAACGATAACTGGTTTGTCAGTCTTCAAGGTGGTGCAAGTGCGTTCATTGGCAAACCTGTTGGTTGTGCCGACTTATTTGACAGGATAAAGCCAACTATTTCCGCATCGCTCGGCAAGTGGCTCACTCCGCAGATCGGAGCAAGAATCGGTTATGGAGGTTGGCAGTTCAAAGATTGCGGACTGGCCACAAATGACTACCATCACTTTCATGCTGACTTGATGTGGAATGTGCTTGGATATCGGTATGGCAAGGTGGAGAATCCTCGTTGGGGAATCATTCCATTCATAGGATTGGGACTATTGCACAATCCGCAGAACGGACATAATCCGTTTGCCGTTTCATACGGAATACAGGGGCAATACCGTATTTGTAAACGGCTGTCTGCATTGTTGGAAATCGGCAATCTTTCCACTTTTCAGGATTTTGACGGCTATGGCAAATCCAATCGTTTCGGAGATAATATGCTCTCCGTGTCAGTCGGCTTGTCGTTTACGATTGGAAAGGCCGGCTGGAAACGTACCGTTGATGCGAGTCCTTACATCCGGCAGAACGAGTGGCTGATTGGTTACGCCACACAGCTATCGGAGAGTAATCGCAGATACACCGGGCAACATGACAGGGCGATGAGAACGATAAACGAATTGAAGAAGATTCTGGAAATTGAGGGCTTGCTTGATAAATATAGCAAGATGTTTGATGACCGGGAGAGTTTGGGCAATGTCTATCCAAGAAACGATTACAGCGGACTGAACTCACTCCGGGCAAGATTGAAAAACAGGCATTGGGATGGCAAGTCTCCATTGCTCAATGACAGTTTGTCCAGTAAGTCTGAATTTGCCAATGCCATACCCAATAATGACGGTAGCGTTGTAAAAGGCTTCTATGTCACAGGTGCCGATTCCCTGCTGTATCCAGATACGAATAATGACAGCATTTCCATTTATAGCCATTCGGATTATCTCTCCTTTATAGGTTCCGGCAACGAGTGCATCGGTTCACCTGTCTATTTCTTCTTTGAACTCGGCACGGCTCAACTGACTGATAAATCCCAGTTGGTCAATCTGGATGAACTGGCGCGTGTGACAAAGAAATACGGATTATCCGTGACTGTTGCAGGTGCGGCCGACGCTGCCACTGGAACTGCCGATATAAACAATAAGTTGAGTGCATCGAGAGCCGATTATATTGCCACGGAGTTACGCAGGCGCGGAGTGACTGTTGAAAATATAACAAATGTCTGTCAAGGAGGTATTTCCAATTATGTACCCACTGAAGCTAACAGACATACCAAAGTCATGCTATATATGAAATAGGAAAGTGTAAGATTCTTTTTGTTCAAATTGATTAGTTGAATGTCAATTCACAAAGAAGAGCCTGCCAGTGACGGGTCGGCTCTTCTGTTTTTGATATAGTACAACTTTATCGACCCTTATACAAAGGCTGTGCTTTATCAAGTCATGAACTTCTCCGGCTCATCTTGCCGGCTCTATTTTCCTTTGCAAAGGTACTGCGGCGAGGGAATGCCAAGTACCGCTATGCAGGTCTGCTCGCTAATGGCTTGGTGGACTTGACAACAACTTTCCGCAATTTCCGTCAAGCGTAAATTGGGTATTTCATCAACTCCTCTGCCATTTACTTGTCTTATCCTTCTGTTTCCACAGTCTCTTGGTTGCACGTAAAATTCAGAGCCCGACAAGAAAGCCGATAAAGGCTTCAAAATAAGGGAGAAGAAAAAATCAAAATAAAAAGATTATGGCAAATATGGAACCAAATTCAGATGAGAGAAAGATAATAGACAGAGTTTTACATCGTGATATGGTATTCAGATATCAATTATTAGGTCGTTTACAAGCTGATTGCGAATACTACCTTAATTACGGCAATCGGAATATCAGACGCTTGTGGGCAGGCAATGTAAATCTGCAAATTAAGCTGATGGCTGAACTTTATAATAGTTTCAAGGAAGACGAAAAACCGGAATGGATTACAATGAATGAAATCGTTGCATACGGAAAAGCAATGTCAGAGGGAGAATAAAATTTGAGTATTAACGGGCTGAGCCGGTATATTGGTTCAGTCCGTCGTCATCGTTGCCTTCTTTGATGGCAATACCTGTTTTACCTCATTTAATATAACCTAAATGTCTGTTTAATACCCCTTTTACCGGCAGAGAAATTTTCATTTCCTTTTCTATGGAGTGTTTTCGACTTTTATATAGAATGAATTTCTATCGAATTATGAACTTCTCCGGCTCATCTTGCCGGCTCTATTTTCCTTTGCAAAGGTACTGTGGCGAGGGAACGCCAAGTACCGCTATGCAGGTCTGCTCGCTAATGGCTTGGTGGACTTGACAACAACTTTCCGCAATTTCCGTCAAGCGTAAATTGGGTATTTCATCAACTCCTCTGCCATTTACTTGTCTTATCCTTCTGTTTCCACAGTCTCTTGGTTGCACGTAAAATTCAGAGCCCGACAAGAAAGCCGATAAAGGCTTCAAAATAAGGGAGAAGAAAAAGACAAAAGTTCAACGATTAAAACAGACAGATTATGCACAGCAAGATTTTTCAAATCACGGAAACGAGGGTTGATAAGGATTACTACTTGAATGAGAATACCCTTGAACAAGGTGACGGACATTATTATGACTATTGCTCGGAGATAGACGAGGAAGAACGCAAATTCCATATTGCCAATCTGATAGAAAAGTCATTGCCCAAAGGGATGTTCACTCTTGTGGGAGAAAACACAATCCGATACAATGGCGGTGCGGACAAGTGGAAAAAGGAATTTGTTACAGCCATCCAAGAAAAGGCACAAGCCGTTACCGTTGAAAACTGCATGATGTGGATTGGGGCGGTGTACCAGCTTGAAAAATTTCTCAAAAATCCGCTTGACCTCGGTTATCAGTTCTATATGGATGAGTATGGTGTTAACGGCTATGCCGAGCAGTCTTACTCGTTTTTACAGACGGTCAGCCAGTTTGAGCCGGGAAAACTGCTTTACATAGGTGGAGTTATTGACTATCATTTCTAAACGCTATGAGGACAAGACGAATGACAAAGGAACAAGGGAAGCGGTACAATATCAGCCGATTTCCAAATTTTCACCACACAGGCAGTATCAAAGGAATGAAACGGATGTACTACGGAAACCAAGCACTTTTGGTAAGGTGCGGAGCGTACATATACAATGTTTCAAGTGAACCAAGTATCTATTATCAAGCAAAATAACAAACATCATGAAAGGAACAGAACATTTCAAGCAGGCAATTAAGGCATATCTGGACGAAAGAGCCAAGACCGATGAACTCTTTGCAGTGTCGTATGCCAAAGAGAACAAGAATTTGGACGATTGCGTGACATTCATACTCAACCAGGCAATGGCAATCTGTAAAGAGGGCGGTTGCGGTATGACCGATGATGAGGTTTATTCGCTTGGAGTACATTACTATGATGAAGATGATATAGAAGTGGGAAAGGCGGTCAACTGCGGAGTGATAGTCAACCATAGAGTAGAACTATCTCCCGAAGAACAAGCCGAAGCGAGGGAGAATGCACTCAAAGCCTACCAAAACGAGGAACTGCGTAAAATCCAACAGCGAAACAGCAAACCGAAGCCGACCCCGAAAGCGGTCAGACAAGAACCCGAACAACCGACATTATTTGATTTAGGACTATGAGAGCAAAAACGAGATTACAGCATAAGGTAGTAACCGCCAACGGACGGTTACTGCCACAGACAAAGAAGCAGGAGTTATGGGCATTCCGTCAATGTATCAGCCATTACGCATACCGTACAAAAAACGGAGGAACGACCTGTATGGATTGCGGTTATCAATGGAACGAGAGTAACAAAAAGGTGTGCCGTTGCCCACATTGCGGTGCAAGACTGGAGATACTGGACACCAAGTGCAGGACGTTCAAGGACAAAGCGTATTATTCCACACTTGCCACACAGGACGGTTTACAGGTACAGCGTGTATTTCTTATGAACGCAAACTTCCGTAAAGGCAAGAAAGCGGAGTATTATTCTATGGAGATTGCACGCTATTGGGTGGATGATAACGGCAAGACGGAGATAACGGCATTGAAACGCACACTCGGACATTATGCGGATACTTTTGTTTTGGATGGCTGTTTGGAGTTACGGAGAGACAACTATGTGTATAGACGGATTGCCGATTGCAAGGTCTATCCATATTATTCTGCCACTCCAAAGTTAAGACGCAACGGATTGCAAGGCTCATTGGCTGACATTGAACCGACACGGCTTATCGAAGCCTTGTTGACAGACAGCAGAGCCGAAACGATGTTCAAGGCAGGCAGGAAAACTGATTTGAACTACTTCCTGCAACATTCAATGTACTTTGATTTGTATTGGAACACTTACAAGATAGTCTTACGCAATGGCTATCATATAGCAGATATTTCTCTTTGGATAGATTACATCCGTTTACTTGAAAGGTGTGGCAAGGACATTCACAATGCCCACTATGTCTGCCCATTAGATTTGAAAGCCGAACACGACCGCTACCAAGAACGGGCAAGAATTATCCAAGAACGAGAGGAGCGTGAGGAAGAAAGGAAAAAGGCAAAGGAGAACGAGGAGCGTTTCAGAGAGTTGAAAAGCAGATTCTTCGGACTGTCATTCACGGACGGACTGATTGTAGTCAGTGTGTTGGAGAGCGTGGATGATTATTACAAGGAGGGGAACGCCCTGCATCATTGTGTCGGACAATGCGAATATTATCTCAAACCGCAGTCGTTGGTATTTTCTGCACGGATTGACAACCAGCGTGTTGAAACCATTGAATTGAGCCTTGAAACATTCAAGGTATTGCAGTCAAGAGGGCTTTGCAATAAGGCTACGGAATACCACGACCGAATTATCCGGCTTGTTCAGAAGAACGCCCGGCAAATCCGTAAGCGAATGACCGCATAATCTGTTCTGTTCTTTTTGTCAGCCACTTGTTACGACACACATTGTAGCAGGTGGCTTTTATATGTGAATCTAGGCACCTTTTAATATAAAGTCGGCAATAAGTGCGTTTTACTGCCGGCTTTATATATAAGTATATGATTGTTGTCTATAAATTTTGCAATAATTCACTGGTTTTAGCCCAATAAAAATAGGCTTCTGGAGAAGTTCTCTTCAATTTATTCAAACGGGTGGTAAGCGTTGTAGCAATTTCCAAAGAAGATATTGATTCTATATTCCCGTCATATTTTTCTACGGTGGTTTGTCCTGCCTCAAGAAGCGTGGCAATATATGCTGCACAAGCAGCATCCTTTATAGCATCGTCAATAAGATACTTACCATTAAACATGAAAGTCTTTATTCTTTGGATGCCACGTTGCAGTGCGTCAAATTGACCATTGCCTTCCATACCTCTTGTTGCCAAGCATAAAGATGTTTGTCTCACATCTTCAAAAATTAGTTTTGGATTGTTCTCCAATTTACGGTATGAAAGTTCTACTTCTGCAATTTTCTCAAACGATTTAGTTGTAATATCAAGATTGTCCACCTTTTCAAATAATCGAGCAATGTCATATAGTTGTTTGATGATTTCCATGCTGGCATCATTTCCATTCTTGATATAAGGGATACCTGTCGTATTGGGTGCATAGGCAGTCAGCTTATCTCCAAGAATATCTCCGACTGATGGTACTTTTACGGAATTTGTTTCTCCTACAGTTTGGATAAACCTACTTTCTATAGGAAGAGTTAATACTTCATTATAGTGGCAATCTTCGTTAAGTACATCCAATAAAATTTTTTCTCTTCTATCTATTCCATCAATAAACGCTACCTGATAAAAGAATTTAGAATGGGTTTTGGGAATTTCTGTTCCTCGTTGTATTCTTTCTACTGGTTTGTAATCGATAAAACCATAATCTTTGTATGCTTGTAAGTATTCTTCTATCTCAGTTCCGGGAGGACATATTATGTCAATATCAATCGACAATCTGTGTCTCTGATCTTTTAGCAACAACATCAGACTGCTACCTCCTTTGAAATGGAATGGACAACCGGAATCGGCCAACATATCCAGCAATGAAAAAGCGTGAATGACCTTTTCAATTATATTCTTGTCAGGATAGTTCAACTCTTTTGATTTGTCTTCAATCCATTCTGTCGTAAAACATTCTTTATTAATCATATTATTTGGATTCTTCTATCAGAGTGTAGATACTAATTGAAAAGTGCGCCAATATTCCAGTTGAAAATTGCGCCACCATAGGATAAGTATAATGACCTTTGTATAATCCAAATGCAAAGGTAAAATGAAGACTATGGTAGAAAGACAATCAATAATACACATGTATAGAGTATGCGGTTATAGCAAACGGCGTATCTCTCGTGAACTTCATGTCAGCCGTCATACCGTTGACAATATTCTTTCAAAGTACGAATCAGCCATCCGCACGGACAATCCAGAAGAGGCTTTGAGTGATTTGCTTACCATCCAGCCCAGGTATGACAGTTCCAGACGCCGTCCTCGCCGGCTCACACAAGAGATTAAGGATAAGATAGGATTTTGCCTGAAGAAGAATGCCGTTAAGATAGCTACCGGACTTCGCAAACAGCGCATGTTGAAAAAGGATATCCACCAGTTTCTGTTATCTCAAGGATACACCATCAGTTACGCCACAGTATGCAGTTATATAAAAAATATAGAGTCATACAAAGAGAAGAAAAAGAGCGAAGCCTTTATCCGGTTGTTCTATGAGCCTGGATGCATTGCCGAGTTTGACTGGGGTGAAGTTCTTCTTTTTATTGACGGCGTCAAAACCAAGTTTTATCTGGCCGTATTCACTTTCGGGCATAGCAATGGCAGATACGCCTATCTTTTCAGGCATCAGAATACGCTTGCCTTCATGGAATCCCACCGTAACTTTTTCAGGGATATACATGGTGTCCCCGCCATGATGGTCTATGACAATATGCGTGTAGCCGTCAAGAGCTTTGTCGGTGGTGATAAGAAACCTACAGAAGCTTTGATGAAGATGTCCGGTTTCTATTGTTTTGAGTACCGTTTCTGTAATGTACGGGCCGGATGGGAGAAAGGACATGTGGAGCGCAGCGTGGAATATGTCAGAAGGAAAGCTTTCTGCCTGACAGACCATTTTGGTGATATACATTCTGCCCAGGAGCATTTAAACCGGGTATGTATGCAGGTCAACAACGAGCAAGGCAGTCTTTCAACAGCGGAGAAAACATCACGTCTGGAAGCTGACCTGTCATCGCTGAAGCCTTTTCCCGGTAATCTGGGCTGTTTTGAGGTCTATGAGTACATTGTGGATAAATGGTCAACTATCAGCATGAAAAATGTTCATTATTCCGTACCTGATTCTCTTGTGGGAGAAAAAGTACATGTCAAGGTTTATAGTGAAAAAATCGTCATCCTG
>OGHZ01000195.1_pt1 | contig 53548 bp, 47 predicted proteins | sample 1571661 | NCBI WGS metagenome assembly OGHZ01 (sample SAMEA2582040, study PRJEB24529) | metagenome | biome: Human gut stool | place: China | collected 2011 | reverse complement strand
CCAATTCTCCCAAGAGATATTATCCGCATCTGATCACTTTAGGTCAGTCTGTCAACCTGAAATATATTGCACAGAAAATGCAGGATCGTTCTTCGTTGTCTGTCGGTGATATCAAGAGTGTGATTCAAAATTTTGTGGAAAAGATGAAGGAGCAGCTGCTGGAAGGTAAGTCTGTGAATATTGAAGGTTTGGGTGTCTTTATGTTGACTGCTCGTTCGAAAGGTGCTGAACTGGCGAAGGATATTAATGCCAAAAGTGTAGAGAGTGTTCGTATCTTTTTTCAGGCGAATAAAGAGCTGCGCGTTACAAAGACTGCCACCCGTGCAGATGAGAAGTTGGATTTGATTAGCTTGGATGAATATCTGAAGAAGCTTAATATGACAATTTCTCCTAATGATCCTGAAAAACCGGATGATGGCGGAGAAGAAGGCGGAGGAAATGAAGGTGGCGGTAGCGGAGAAGCACCGGATCCTGCCGCATAATGAATTGTCAATTAACGATTGATGGTTAGGGTGTTTATTTAGTGTTTAATAAAAAAAGAAAAATGTCTATGAAAAAAACGTGGAGTATTATTTTGAAAGTGATTATTGCTGTTGCTGGTGCAATTGCCGGAGTGGTCGGTGTGCAGGCAGCAAACTTGTAATTGATTATCTTATAAATAGGTATATTTATGAATGAATAACAGGCGGGAAAAATCCCGCCTGTTTGTGTTTTAGATATAATTAGAGAATTATACTTCCTCGCATACTCTCATTTCCATTCCTTTATACACTACTACAATCTTATGCAACTGTGTGGTGCCAATTGCATTTTTCACTGTATCAGTATCAGCATAACGGTTTGTTTGGGCGATACCTTCCAATCGTAATTCTTCCACACGATTCTCTGAATCTTTGTATTTGGCATATTTCAACTCGATTATGTAGCTGTGTTTCATGTCGGGATAAATATCCAATAATGGAGATAGGAAGATGTCGGCATATCCCTCTTGTGTGTCTGCCTCCGAAATGGGACGGTAGAATCGGTTTTGTGCAGTCATGGCTAATGTGAAACCATGCACGAAAAATTCTCCCTTTTGTTTGTCACGCTGGGAGGCATAACTCTTCAGGCAATCGGCTATATAATCAAAATATGCTTTCCATGTACCTCGATAAGCGAGTGAACTGGATAATTCATTTTTTTCATAATTACTGAAGCTTAAGTTGGCTTCATTGTAAGTGTTCAATAGATAGGTGTAAAGCTGTTCGCGGACTACTTGATTAGGAATGGTGAGTTTGCACTTTCCTTCATGTGTACCATTAATAGTAAGCATACCAAAATAATAGAGTAGGCTGATGAAGTTGTCTGGATCAATAATACTGGCGGCTGGAAATCCTTTCTTCACTTCTCCAGTGATGTAGCCTTGGCTTATTAAGGTCTGTATGATGGAAGCATCGTGCGCAAACTCTTTATCTTTGCGGATGAGCATACGCAATTTCTCGTAGTCGATACGGATGTTGTCTTCTACCATGTCCTTCGGTACTTCACCGTATCGGATGTAGTTTTTGACGAAATAAAGCACCATGTTAGAATTGTACATAGTGGTTTGACCATAACATTCTTGTGCAAAGCAGTAATTATCATACCACGGTTTCATAATTTCTATCAATTCATCGATGGTATGGTTGAAATGCCCTGTATTAGAATAATAAGTTAACATTTCGCGAACTTCACTTTCTGTGAATCCCATCATTTCATTGAATTCTGATGAAAGGGAGTAATTAGTGCCGATATTGAAGCCGCTGGTCAAGTCATCCATTGTTACGGGACTGACACCTGTGATGAAACAACGTTTGATGCTGGAGTCGGTACCGGATTTTATTTTATTGAAGAAGGCACGTAAATAACCTTCTTTGTGTGTCTCATCAGTGTAACGGTTCATGCTGTCGACATCAGAGAGTATTGTATTGGTGAAATGGTCATATTCATCAATGAAGAGATAAATCTTTTGATTTACACGAGCGCATTCCGTAAACAGATATTCGAATTGGCTGACCGCCCCGTCTTTTTCGTTCATTTTTTCTTTGATTCCTTCGGGTAAATAGTCGGCATAAACATCGCAGAAATAGTCAAATACGATTTTGCAATGTTCGTCTAGACCTTTGCGGTAGCTGTGTAAATCTCCACTGATTCCTGAGAAATTTAATTTTATTACTAGATAGCTATTACGGTCTTTCGTAGGGTGCTTTCCGATATAAAGGTCGCCAAATAAAGCGTCAAACTTATCTTTGGTACGTATGTCATAATAATGTTGAAGCATATTCAAGGTCAGACTTTTTCCGAATCGACGCGGACGGATAAAAAAGAAGAAACGATCCGACTGCTCTATCAAAGGGATGAAAGCGGTTTTATCCACGTAATAATAATTGTCCAAACGAATGTCCTCGAAGTTCATCATACCATAAGGTAACAACTTCCTGTCTGATAATACATATTCCATAATTTATACCTTTTATATGAATATACTTTGAATAAGTGTAGACAAAGATACTTCCTTTCCGCTACTTTCCCAAACAAACGTTCTTTCTTTTTGGTTTCGTACTATTTGTTATGAGTGCCGCTCCATATTTTAACAAAATAGAAATTATAATCAAACTCGTTGGCTGAATAGCGGATTTTATCTACCTTTGTACCTTAATTAAATGCGTCATTTTAAGCAAGAAAAAACATGATTCGAAAAATAATAAAGGCTCTTTGGATATTTCTGGCAGTCATTGTGTTGGCTATTGTTGTCATCTTTGTCTCTATCTCAAAGGGTTGGATTGGTTATATGCCTCCTGTAGAGGAACTTGAAAATCCGAGTTATAAATTTGCAACGGAGATTTTCTCTGAAGATGAAAAAGTGCTTGGCACGTGGTCTTACAGTAAGGAAAACCGGGTGTACACAGCTTACAAGGATTTGTCGCCTAGTATTATCAATGCTCTTATTGCAACGGAAGATGTTCGTTTTGTCGAACATTCAGGAATTGATGCCAAGGCATTGTTTCGTGCGTTTGTAAAACGTGGTTTGATGTTTCAGAAAAATGCAGGTGGAGGTAGCACCTTGTCGCAACAGCTTGCCAAACAGTTGTTTACAGAGAATGTGGCGAGAAATACACTGCAACGTCTTTTCCAGAAACCGATTGAATGGGTGATTGCGGTGAAGCTTGAACGTTACTACACCAAAGAGGAAATATTGAGTATGTATCTCAATAAATTTGATTTCCTGAATAATGCGGTTGGTATTAAAACTGCTGCGCATACCTATTTCGGCTGCGAACCGAAGGATTTGAAGATTGAAGAAGCGGCTACGCTGGTTGGTATGTGTAAGAATCCGTCGCTTTACAATCCGGTTCGTTTCAACGAACGTTCGCGTGGCCGTCGTAATGTAGTGCTTGAGCAGATGCGTAAAGCTGGTTATATCACAGATGCAGAATGTGATTCTTTGCAGGCTCTTCCGCTGAAACTAAAATATAACCGCGTTGACCACAAAGAGGGATTGGCTACTTATTTCCGCGAATATCTCCGTGGTGTGATGACAGCACCGAAACCGGTAAAAAGTGATTATCGTGGTTGGCAAATGCAAAAATTCTACGAAGATTCTATCGCATGGGAAACTAACCCGTTGTATGGCTGGTGTGCAAAAAATAAAAAGAAAGACGGTACGAATTATAACATCTATACAGATGGATTGAAGATTTATACGACGATCAATTCACGTATGCAGCAATATGCAGAGGATGCAGTAAAAGAGCATTTAGGTGATTATTTGCAACCTGTGTTTTTCAAAGAAAAAGAGGGAAGCAAAAATGCTCCATACGCAAGATCACTGCCGGAAAAACGAGTGGAGGAGTTGTTGACAAAAGCTATGAAGCAGACGGATCGTTATCGTCTTATGAAAGAGGCGGGAGCTTCGGAACAGCAGATTCGTAAAGCGTTCGATACCCCGGAAGAAATGACTGTCTTTTCCTGGAAGGGAGATAAAGATACAATTATGACACCGATGGATTCCATCCGTTACTACAAATCTTTCCTGCGAACAGGATTCATGTCGATGGATCCGGTAAGCGGGCATGTGAAGGCTTATGTAGGCGGACCGAATTATGTATATTTCCAGTATGATATGGCAATGGTGGGACGTCGTCAGGTGGGATCTACTATCAAACCGTATTTGTATACATTAGCAATGGAAAATGGATTTTCTCCTTGCGACCAGACACGCCACGTAGAGCAAACGTTGATTGATGAGAACGGAACTCCTTGGACGCCTCGTAATGCAAATAATAAACGTTATGGGGAAATGGTGACTCTGAAGTGGGGATTGGCTAATTCTGACAACTGGATTTCTGCTTATTTGATGGGCAAACTGAATCCATATAATCTTGTACGTTTGATCCATAGTTTTGGGGTTCGTAATAAAGCAATCGACCCGGTGGTTTCGCTTTGTCTGGGACCTTGTGAAATTTCTGTGGGTGAGATGGTAAGTGCATATACAGCTTTTGCCAATAAAGGAATTCGTGTAGCTCCATTGTTTGTTACACGCATTGAAGATAGTGATGGTAATGTGCTTTCTACCTTTGCACCGCAAATGGAGGAGGTGATAAGTATTTCAAGTGCATATAAAATGCTGGTTATGTTGCGCGCCGTTATTAATGAAGGAACAGGTGGACGTGTTCGTCGTTATGGAATTACCGCCGATATGGGTGGAAAAACAGGTACGACCAATGATAACTCTGATGCCTGGTTTATGGGATTCACTCCTTCATTGGTATCCGGTTGTTGGGTAGGAGGTGATGAACGTGACATTCACTTTGGTAGAATGACTTATGGTCAGGGAGCTGCCGCTGCTTTGCCTATTTGGGCGTTGTATATGAAGAAAGTGTATGATGACCCGACTTTGGGATATGACCAGCAGGAGAAATTTAAACTCCCTGAAGGATTTGATCCGTGTGCCGGTTCGGAAACTCCGGACGGAGAGGTGATAGAAGAGGGGGGATTGGACGATCTTTTTAACTAAGTCTGAAATAAGTATTAACCCGTAGCGTTTGGGGCACTGAACTGTAGGTGTAATATCTTTAATATCTAATGTTTAATACCTAATACTTAATACTTATCTTTTAATGCATAGGTATATTGTTTGCATAGGGAGTAATTACAACAGGAAAGAGAATTTGACTTTTGCCAGACAGGAACTGACTGAATCGTTCTCTTCTATATGTTTTGCGCCCGAATTGGAAACTGAACCTTTGTTTTTTAAGAATCCGGCCTTGTTTTCCAACCAAGTGGTTATGTTCTTTTCCGATAAGGATGAAGAGGTAGTGAGGAAAATGCTGAAAGATATAGAACAAAGGTCCGGACGTCGTCCGGAAGATAAAAAAGAGGAGAAAGTTTGTCTGGACATTGACATGCTTTTATATGATAACAAAATAGTAAAACCGGAGGATTGGCAAAGGGGATATATACAACAGTCATTATCTGCCTTCCATTCTTCATTATTTATTAAGTAGATGAAATTTCTTGGAATTATACCTGCCCGCTATGCATCCACTCGTTTTCCTGCAAAACCGTTGGCTATGTTGGGTGGAAAAACTGTTATACAACGTGTGTATGAGCAAGTGGCTGGCGTTTTGGATGACGCTTATGTAGCCACGGACGATGAGCGTATTGAAGCTGCTGTCAAGGCGTTCGGAGGTAAGGTTGTGATGACTTCTGTTCATCACAAAAGCGGTACGGATCGCTGTTATGAAGCTTGTACAAAGATTGGAGGTGACTTTGATGTCGTGGTTAATATACAAGGAGATGAACCTTTTATTCAGCCTTCACAATTGGATGCGGTAAAGGCTTGTTTCGAAGATGTAACCACGCAGATTGCCACGCTGGTGAAACCTTTTACTGCAGATGAACCGTTTGCTGTACTGGAAAACGTAAATTCACCGAAAGTGGTAGTCAATAAGAACTGGAACGCGCTTTATTTTAGCCGCTCCATTATTCCTTATCAGCGTAATGCCGAGAAACAGGACTGGCTGAAGGGACATACCTACTACAAGCATATCGGACTGTATGCCTATCGTACAGATGTGCTGAAAGAGATAACCATGCTTCCGCAGTCTTCTCTGGAACTGGCTGAATCTTTGGAGCAGCTCCGTTGGCTGGAGAACGGATATAAAATAAAGGTGGGCATTAGTGAAGTAGAAACCATCGGAATCGATACCCCGCAAGATTTGGAACGGGCAGAAGAGTTTTTGAAGAATAGAATCTAATCGTATGGATCGTAAAATACAACCTGAAATACAAACCCTGAAAAATTTTCGTATACTTCCTCCCGTCCGAATGACATTGCCAAATGGTATTCCATTGACTGTTATTAATGCGGGTGAACAGGAAGTAGTACGCATAGATGTGCTTTTCGCTGGAGCCCGTTGGCAGCAGTCGCAGAAACTGCAAGCCTTGTTTACAAACCGGATGTTGCGCGAAGGTACGACAAAATATACGGCTGCTACCATTGCCGAGAAACTGGATTACTACGGTTCGTGGCTCGAACTGTCCAGCTCGTCGGAGTATGCATACATCACTGTTTATTCGTTGAATAAGTATTTGGCGAAAACATTGGAAGTGGTAGAATCCATGATTAAAGAACCACTTTTTCCGGAAAAAGAATTGCATACTATCCTCGATACCAATATCCAACAATATCTGGTCAATACTTCCAAAGTTGATTTCCTGGCACATCGCAGTCTGTTGAAGTCGCTTTATGGCGAACAGCATCCATGTGGTAAAATAGTGGTGGAGGAAGATTATCATGCTATCACTCCGGAAGTGCTTCGTGAATTTTATGAACGGTATTACCATTCGGGCAATTGCTCTATTTTCTTATCCGGCAAGGTGACGGAGGATATTATCAGCCGGGTGACGGATACATTCGGCACTTCTTTTGGTCAACATCAACAGCCGGCATCGAAATTAAGTTTTCCTTTTACTGCCGTTCCCGAAAAGAGGATTTTTATAGAACGTGAGGATGCCATGCAGAGTGCTGTAAAGATGGGATATACAACCATCACTCGTAACCATCCTGATTATCTGAAACTCCGGGTATTGATGACTTTATTCGGAGGCTATTTCGGCAGTCGTCTGATGTCTAATATCCGTGAAGAAAAGGGGTATACTTATGGCATTTCAGCAGGAATCATGTTTTATCCGGATAGCGGATTGCTGGCTATCTCGACAGAAACGGATAATGAATATGTGGAACCGTTGATACAGGAAGTATATCATGAAATTGACCGTCTGCATCAGGAACCTGTGTCGATGGAAGAATTGACTATCGTACGCAACTATATGTTGGGCGAAATGTGCCGTAGTTATGAGTCTCCTTTCTCACTTTCGGATGCATGGATCTTTATTGCTACTTCCGGTCTGGATGATGACTACTTTTCACGTTCTCTGCTGGCTGTAAACGAGGTTACTCCTGCAGAAATACAAGATTTGGCACAGCGCTATTTGTGCAAAGAGACATTAAAAGAGGTCATTGCAGGTAAAAAGTTGTCATAAATTGCTTTCCGAAAGTGGGCTGTTTGGGATAGAAATTGTATCTTTGTCCAAATTGTAATTCTAAAATGAGTAACGACTAAAACCAATGAGGAAATATCTATATACTACACTTTTATTGGCTCTCCTCGCACAAGAGGGAGTAATGGCACAAGAAAATGAAGGAAAAAAAGGCGGATTTTTCGGAAAAATTAAAGATACATTCTCCACTGAAATAAAGATTGGCAACTATACTTTTAAAGATGGTAGTGTCTATACGGGAGAAATGAAAGGCCGAAAACCGAACGGAAAAGGAAAAACGGTTTTTAAAAACGGTGATGTCTTTGAAGGTGAATATGTGAAAGGGAAACGTGAAGGATATGGAATTTATATGTTCCCCGACGGAGAAAAGTATGAAGGACAGTGGTTCCAGGATCAGCAGCACGGAAAAGGTATCTATTATTTTATGAATAATAACCGTTACGACGGTATGTGGTATCAGGATTATCAGCATGGTGAAGGAACTATGTATTATCATAACGGTGATTTGTATGTAGGTCATTGGGTAAATGATAAGCGTGAAGGCGAAGGTACATATACTTGGGCAAACGGTGCCAAATATACCGGTCACTGGAAAAATGATAAGAAGAACGGTAAAGGTATCATGAACTGGGATGACGGCTGTAAATACGATGGAGACTGGAAAGATGATGTTCGTCACGGAAAAGGGGTATTTGAGTATACCAATGGAGATAAATATGATGGTGACTGGGCGGATGATATTCAACATGGAAAAGGTACTTATTACTTTCACACGGGCGACCGTTATGAGGGCTCGTATCTCTTAGGTGAGCGAACCGGTCCAGGAGTTTATTACCATGCTAACGGTGATAAATATGTAGGTAATTTCAAGAACGGCATGCAAGACGGAAAAGGTACTTTTACCTGGGCGAATGGTGCTGTGTATGAAGGAAGCTGGAAAAATAATAAACGTGATGGTAAAGGAGTTTATAAATGGAGCAATGGCGATGTTTATGACGGTGACTGGAAAGATAACCGTCCCAATGGACAAGGCACTCTGAAAACTGTTGCTGGTATGCAATATAAAGGTGGGTTCGTTGATGGATTGGAAGAGGGTCAAGGCGTACAAATCGACAAAGATGGTAATCGCTTCGATGGCTTTTTCAAACAAGGAAAGAAGGATGGTCCTTTTGTAGAAACAGATAAAGATGGAAAAGTGATTAAAAAAGGAACCTATAAATTCGGAAGACTCCAATAAAATGATGAATGATGAATGAAAAATTGGTTGCTTACTATCACCAATTCAAATTCTTAGTATGTTGAGACAAATAAGAAAGCCGGCTAAACTTGAAATTAGCCGGCTTTCTTATTCTTCATTCTTCATTTAAATGATATATTGTGAACTGATAGATTCGTTATTCATTACTCGTTTGATTGTTTCAGCAAACATGTCGGCAATGCTTAACTGTTTCACTTTCGGGCATTTCTTAGCATAAGGGATGCTGTCAGTAAATACCATTTCTGTCAGGGCAGACTCTTGCACACGGAAAGAAGCCGGATCAGACATTACGCAATGACTGGCGATAGCGCGTACAGATTGGGCACCGGCTTCCAACATGATGTTGGCTGCTTTGGTGATTGTTCCTGCTGTGTCTACGATATCATCAATCAAGACAACGTTTTTACCTTCCACGTCACCGATGATTTGCATAGATGCTACTTCATTGGCTTTTTCACGTGATTTGTTGCAGAGTACCAATGGTACGCCGAGGTATTTGGAGAAAGTGCTGGCACGTTTTGAACCTCCTACGTCCGGTGTAGCAATAACCAGATTTTCCAATTGCAATGACTGGATGTAAGGGAGGAATACAGCTGATGCGTACAAGTGATCTACCGGGATATTGAAGAATCCCTGGATCTGGTCAGCATGCAAATCCATCGTAATCAGTCGGTCGATACCTGCAACAGACAGCAGATCAGCTACCAACTTAGCCCCGATAGATACACGAGGTTTGTCTTTTCTATCCTGACGAGCCCATCCGAAATAGGGGATTACAGCCACAACACTCTTTGCTGATGCACGTTTAGCAGCATCAATCATCAGGAGAAGTTCCATTAAGTTGTCTGAGTTAGGGAAAGTGGATTGAACCAGGAATACGTGTGCGCCACGAATTGACTCCTCGTATGAAACCGCAAATTCACCATCGGCAAAATGGGTAATGTTCATATTTCCCAGAGGACAATCCAGGCTTGCGCAGATTTTTTCTGCAAGATATCTCGAGTTCGTTCCCGAGAATACCATAAAGGGTGCTTTTTCGCTCATTTTGTAATAGATGTTACCTATTTGTTAATTTGCCTGCAAAGGTAGGAATTTCTCTTATTATTTAGAAGGACTTATTGTATAAAAAATATTTTTCTCTCCAACTTATCGGAAATATTTGTAGATTTGCTTTCTGAAAACAGTTAATAGTCAAAAATGAGTTCACGTTTTCCTTTATATATAATAGGTATAGTGTTGTTTACCTCTTTTTTTTCGTGCACTGATATGGTGCCGACCAAAGAGGTGCGCCTGATTGATTCTTTAAACGGGAAAGCGTATACTTATCGTTATCGAAGCTTGGATTCCTCCTATAAATATGCCAATGAAGCTTATCAACAGGTAAATTTTTATAAGTCGGGGAAAGCGGAGGCATCTAATAATCTCGGATTCTGTGCTTTTATGGCGATGGATTTTGACCGGGCGGAAGCGTTGCATAAGGAAGTATATAAACTGACTAAAAATGAGCTTGAACTGTTGATTGCTGATATCGGACTGATGAAGATTTGTCAGCGGACAGCTATGAACAAAGAATTTTATGATTATCGTAACAGTGCGCTCCGGCGTATGAAACGTATTCGGGAAGAGAGTGATTTGTTTGCTGACCGCCACGAGGCACTTCGACTGGATTATGCTTTCACCGAATTTTTCATTGTGTCTTCTATTTATTACTATTATCTTCAGCAAAGGCAGGAAGCCATCGCATCTCTCAATCAGATCCCGGAAGATGAAGTATTGGCAGATACGAATCAGTTGCTTTATTATCATTATATCAAAGGATCGGCTTCATTGGTGGAAGCCACCAAGCCGGAGGATAGGAAAATGCGTGAGTTCGACCAACTATATATAACCTGGAGGACTGCGGTTCAGACTAATCATCCTTATTTCGAAGGAAATGGTCTGCAAGGGTTGGCTAATCTGATGGTTTCTCCCAATAACTTCGAACTCTTCCGAACAAGGAGGGGATATGCGCTGGATCAGTTCGGTTTTCCTGTAGATTCGCTTTTGCCTTTGCGAATGGCACAGCTTGCGCTTGAAAAATTCCGGGAGTATAATGATTTGTATCAGATTGCCGGTGCGTATGTATCTATCGGTAAGTATATGAATGAGCACGGACGTTATTCGGAAGCATTGGATACGCTTACAAAAGCGTTAGATTGTGTGAACCAACACCATATGCTTTATTATCATCATGCAGTGGATACGTTGGACAAGTTGCGTATTTATGCGGAAGGAGATACGACATATACTGGAGTACCGTGGATTATGGAGGAAGACGTAAGGACGGTGCCTGAATGGATTTCGAGGATTCGGGAACAATTGAGTGTATCGTATGCCGGGCTTGGAATGAAGTATGCTTCTGATTACAACCGAAATATATACCTGGATATTCTGAATTATACTCGTCAGGATAAAGAGTTGGAGAGTCGTTATCTTTCGTTGGAATCCGATTCACGACAAATGACGCTTGTACTTTCTTTGGTTATTGCCGGACTTGTACTGGTGGTTATTCTTTGGTGGTTTTTCAATAAGCGATCTAAAATAAGGAATCAAGTAGATGTGGAACGTCTGCAACGGATACTGGCTCTTTGCCGGGACATCACTTCTTCTATACCAATGAATGTTCCGTTAATTCAACAAGGCATCGACCAACTGTTCGGAAAAGGGCGTCTTCAACTGGAAATTCCGAAGGAAGGAAAAGCGGCACTGGTTCCTTTGCATCGGTTGAACCGTGATGAAAAAGCGTTGGTGCACGTGCTCGAACCGTATATCGTTTGGGCTGCGGACAATGAGCAGATGGTAGAAGCGTTGAGTGACGAACGGATGCAATTGGAAAAGCAACGATATGTTTACGAACAACATATCGCGGGAAATAAACGCCAGAATTTGATTAAGAAGGCTTGTCTGGCCATTGTAAATGGGATAAATCCTTATATCGACCGTATCTTGAATGAGGTGCATAAGTTGACGGAACGAGGATATATCGATCATGAAAAGATAAAGAAAGAGAAGTATCAATACATTGACGAGCTCGTAACTACGATTAATGAATACAATGATATTTTGGCGCTTTGGATTAAGATGAAGCAGGGGACGCTTAGCCTGAATATTGAAACGTTCGATCTTAATGAACTCTTTGAACTGTTAGGCAAAGGGAGACGTGCTTTTGAAATGAAAAATCAGAAGTTGGAAATAGAACCGACCACGGTTATGGTGAAAGCTGACCGGGCATTGACTTTGTTTATGATTAACACGCTGGCGGAAAACGCCCGAAAATATACCCCGGAAGGAGGAACAATCAAAGTGTATGCCCGTACTACGGATGCGTATGTCGAGATTTCCGTAGAAGACAACGGAAGGGGGATTTCCGAAGAAGATGTGGCTCGTATTATCGGTGAGAAAGTATATGATTCCCGTGTCATCGGAATGAAGAATGCAGCCGACCCGGAAGTTCTGAAAGAGAATAAGGGCAGTGGTTTCGGACTGATGAATTGTAAGGGAATCATTGAGAAATATAAGAAAACGAATGAATTGTTCCGGGGATGTGTCTTTGATGTAGAGAGTGAATTGGGGAAGGGGAGTCGTTTCTATTTCCGTTTGCCTTCGGGAGTGCGTAAAGCGATAGGAGTCTTGTTGCTTTGCCTGTTGCTTCCGTTTGGGGTGAGTTCTTGTCTGCATGATCCGATTCCTCCTATGTTGCAGGAGGGCGATTCGATAGTGGTGGTTACGGATTCTGCCTATGAGGATTTGCTGGATGCAGCGTCGGATTATGCGAATGCCGCCTATTTTGCTAATGTGGATGAAAATTATGAATTTGCTTTGCAATATATAGATTCTGCTATACTCTTGTTGAACGAGCATTATGAGAAATATGCGCGTCCGGATCGTCCGCATCGGTATATGAAGCTGGTGGGGGAAGGAACGCCTGCCGAAATCAGTTGGTGGAACGAATTGTTTGATTCGGATTATCATGTGATTCTGGATATCAGGAATGAGGCGGCAGTTGCTTTTTTGGCTTTGAAACAGTTGGATGCATACAGTTATAATAATTCGGCATTTACGGATTTGTATAAGTTGCAAGGAGAAGATCAGACTCTTGAAGCATATTGCCGACAGTTGGAACGGTCGAATACGAATAAGACAGTAGGAATTATTTTATGTTTTGTTCTACTGATTGTTTCTTTGGTCGGATACTATTTCCTGTATATGAGAAAACGTTTGCAGAATCGTTTGAATCTTGAACAGGAACTTGAGATTAATCAAAAGGTATTTGCGGCATCTCTGGTCAGACCGCAGGAACAAGAAAATGCTGAGGCACTCCAACGGGAGGAAAGTACGCTTAAAGAAATCCCGCAACGTATTGTGGATGAAGCATTCGCTTCGGTGAATGAACTACTGACAATTGACCGGATGGGAATTGCCGTTTATAACGAAACGACACATCGACTGGAATATGCTTCTCGTCCCGGGCAGGAAATGCCGGAGATGGTAGAACAGTGTTTTAGTTCCGGAGAATATCTTTCTGAACAGCATCTTCAGGCAATTCCGCTGATGGTGGAAGCAGGAGGTGAACATCAATGTGTCGGTGTGCTTTATCTGGAACGCAGGGAGGGAACAGAACAGGAAACAGACTGGCTTCTTTTTGAACTGGTAGCACGTTATGTGGCTATTGTCGTATTTAATGCAGTGGTGAAACTGGCTACTAAATACCGGGATATTGAGTCGGCGCATGAAGAAACACGCAGAGCTTCCTGGGAAGACAGTATGTTGCATGTACAGAATATGGTACTTGACAACTGCTTGTCGACGATTAAACATGAGACGATCTATTATCCGAATAAAATCAAACAGATTGTAGGACGGCTGAATACGCAGAAGCTTTCGGAAACGGAGGAGCGTGAAGCGGTGGAGACCATGACGGAATTGATTGAATATTATAAGGGAATCTTTACGATTTTGAGCTCGTGTGCTTCCCGTCAATTGGAGGAAGTCACTTTCCGGCGTACTGTGATTCCGGTGCAGGAGCTTTTGGACACTGCCGGAAAATACTTCAAGAAATCAATGAAGAACCGTTCGGAGAGGATAGAACTGGAGATAGAACCGATGGAAGCGAAGGTGATAGGAGACGTGAACCAGTTGCGTTTTCTATTGGAAAATTTGATTGATGAAGCATTGACTGTGCGTGAAGATGGATTGATACGTCTGCAAGCACGTCAGGATAATGAATATATTCGTTTTCTCTTTACGGATACGAGACGTGAAAAGAGTGTGGAAGAATTGAACCAATTATTTTATCCGAATCTGGCACGTATGACTTCCGGTGAGAAAGGGGAGTTGAGAGGAACGGAATATCTGATATGCAAGCAGATTATCCGCGACCATGACGAATTTGCGGGACGCAGAGGGTGTCGTATCAATGCTGAGCCGGCTGAAGGCGGAGGATTTACGGTTTATTTCACCATTCCGCGCCGATAAAAGGAGAACACATAAAAGTTATTAGATAAGAAACATGGAAGAACAGAAGTTTAAAGTTATTATCGTAGAGGATGTAAAACTGGAGTTGAAAGGGACAGAAGAAATATTCCGTCATGAAATACCGAATGCGGAAGTGATCGGTACGGCAATGACGGAAAGTGAGTTCTGGCCGTTGATGGAGGCGCAACTCCCCGATTTGGTATTGTTGGACTTAGGACTGGGAGGTTCTACGACCATTGGTGTTGACATTTGCCGGAATATATTCAAACGCTACAAAGGAGTCCGGGTACTGATCTTCACAGGTGAGATTCTGAATGAAAAGTTGTGGGTGGATGTATTGAATGCCGGTGCCGACGGAATTATCCTCAAAACAGGAGAATTACTGACGAAAACAGATGTACAGGCTGTGATGGACGGAAAGAAGCTGGTATTCAACTATCCGATTTTGGAAAAGATTGTAGATCGTTTCAAGAAATCGGTAGCCAACGATGCCAAGCGTCAGGAAGCAGTCATCAGTTATGATATTGATGAATACGATGAACGTTTTCTCCGCCATTTGGCCTTAGGATATACGAAGGAGATGATTGCCAATTTGAAAGGGATGCCTTTCGGCGTAAAATCATTGGAGAAACGACAGAATGATCTTATCGGACGCCTTTTCCCGAATGGAGAACGGGTGGGAGTGAATGCTACCCGATTGGCAGTACGTGCACTGGAATTGCGTATTATCGATTTGGATAATCTGGAGCCTGACGAAGAATAATTAATGGCAAGTAATACCTCTGGAAAGTAATGAAGAATAAATGGCGTATGCCCCATCCCGCTACGATGTTCCTTCTGCTGACAATGGCAGTGGTCTTTCTTTCATGGATATGTGATATCTATGGGTTGAAAGTGACATTGCCGCAGACAGGTGAGGACATCCGTGTACAAAGCCTGTTGAGTCCGGAAGGAATTCGTTGGTGGTTGCGGAACGCTATTAAGAATTTCACGGGCTTTGCTCCGTTGGGCATGGTGATTATCGCTATGTTCGGACTGGGAGTAGCACAACATTCCGGTTTTATTGATGCGTGCATCCGCATGGGAGTAGGGAACCGGCAGGAAAAGAGGAAAATCATCTTGTGGGTGATTGTGCTCGGTTTGTTGTCGAATGCCATTGGGGATGGTGGATATATTATTTTATTGCCTATTGCCGCTATGCTGTTCCAGTGGGTGGGACTTCACCCGATTGCAGGGATTGTTACAGCTTATGTCTCTGTTGCGTGCGGGTATAGTGCCAATATTGTATTGAGTACGATGGACCCGTTATTGGCACATACCACCCAAGAGGCGGCACTGGCGCAAACGGGGTATCAGGGGAACACGGAACCTCTTTGTAACTACTTCTTTATGAGTGCTTCAACAGTAGTCATTACAGCTATTGTGTATTGGATTACTCAAAAATGGCTTCTTCCCACATTAGGAAAGTATGAAGGCAGTGTGAAAGTGGTGGCTTATCATCCTCTCTCTCGCAAAGAGCGGCGTGCTATTATGATTTCCATTGTTGTAGCAGCTGTTTATGTCGCTCTTATCTTGTGGCTTACTTTTTCTTCTTATGGAATTTTGCGAGGGGTGAACGGAGGTTTGATGCATTCGCCTTTTATTGCCGGTATTTTATTCCTGCTTTCTTTGGGAGCAGGTATTACGGGGATGGCTTATGGATTCAGTTCCGGACGGTATCGCACTGACAATGATGTGATTGAAGGACTTACGCAGCCAATGAAACTTCTTGGAGTGTATTTCGTTATCGCTTTCTTTGCTGCACAGATGTTTGCCTGTTTTGAATATTCCCATCTGGATAAGTGTTTAGCCATCATGGGAGCTGATTTGCTCTCTTCGTTTGAGCCGGCTCCTTTGTCTGCTCTCATCCTGTTTATTCTATTTACGGCATTGATAAACCTGATTATGGTATCTGCTACCTCCAAATGGGCTTTTATGTCTTTTATCTTTATTCCGATGTTTGCACAGATGGGAATTGCTCCGGATGTAGCACAATGTGCTTTCCGTATCGGAGATAGTTCGACGAATGCCATTACTCCTTTCTTATTCTATATGCCTTTGGTACTGACTTATATGCGGCAGTATGATAAACAGATTACGTATGGCTCATTGCTTAAATATACCTGGAGATATTCATTAGGTATCCTGGTTGCCTGGACATTGATGTTTATTGTCTGGTATTTGTTGAAAATACCGATGGGATTATAGCCAGTACGTGAAAAAATATCAAGTAGACAACATGTGGACGATTCTATTAAATGAAAAAATCGCAAACGCTATTTTAATAGCTGTTTGCGATTTCTCTAAGTGATTCCGAAGCGATTCGAACGCTTGACCCACGCCTTAGAAGGGCGTTGCTCTATCCAGCTGAGCTACGGAACCAGCCTTATTTTCGGATGCAAAGGTAGTGCTTTTTATGAAAACTCAAAAACTTTCTGGAACTTTTTTATTCATATTTTTCTTTGGTGCTATGAATCAGTATTTTATGAAAGAAGTTTTTTTTATTTAATTAGGTGGGGACTGAATTCGTGTTTTATAGATAAACAAATGAATAGCATTTTTTCGGGAAGTTAATAAAAGGAGATATTTGGAAGAACTCTTGTGACAGTATATTTGATTTTATTCCCTGTTGTCCCTCATAGAACATTAAATATCCCTCTATACATTTTCTTGTTGTATACTATATTTATTTGATAAAAGTAGTTACCCAAACAGTTTGTGTATCACCCCTTTGACGGCCGAGAAAGGCGTAAAAGGGTGATTCCTTTTACGCTGTATTTGAGAATAAAAGCCCGTTTTTACGAAGAATAACGAACGTTATATAGGTTTCAAAAAGCTCAAAAAAACAAAAATAGGGTTGTGTCTTTCTATTATTCCTTATACTTTTGGACGATAAACAACTAAAAAACACATAAAGTTATGAAGAAATTGATTTTTTTATTTGCATTTTGTATTGTAGTGACTAATGTTTTTGCACAAACCGCCCCAGAGCAATTGAAAAAAGAAGGAAATGATGCATTTAATGCTAAAAATTATCCAGTAGCGTATGCGAAGTTCAGCGAATATCTGAAACAGACTAATAATCAAGATTCTGCAACAGCTTACTATTGTGGTATAGCAGCAGACGAAGTGAAAAAGTATGCGGAAGCCGTGACCTTTTTCGATATTGCTATTCAGAAAAAATTTAATATAGGAAATGCGTATGCTCGTAAAGCTTTGGCTTTAGATGCACAAAAGAAGACTGCTGAATATGTAGCTACATTAGAAGAAGGGCTGAAAGTCGATCCTAAGAATAAGACAATGGTGAAGAATTATGGTCTTCATTATTTGAAAGCAGGACTTGCAGCACAGAAAGCTGGAAAAGCAGAAGAAGCAGAAGATTGTTTCAAGAAAGTAATTCCGTTGGATCACAAGCAGTATAAAACAAATGCATTGTACAGTTTAGGAGTTTTGTGTTATAATGACGGAGCTAATATCCTGAAGAAAGCTGCTCCTTTAGCAAATTCAGACGCAGACAAATATGCTGCAGAAAAAGCAAAAGCGGATGGAAGATTTAAAGAAGCATTAGACTATTTGGAAGAGGCTGCTAAGATCTCTCCGGAAAATGAAAATGTGAAAAAGATGCTTCCTCAAGTGAAAGCTGTTATGAAGTAATTTGACCAATCTTGTAAATGATAGAGGGTTGCCGGTATGATACGTCGGGCAACCCTTTTTTATTGCTATCTTTTTCTAATCTATACTTTTTGTGTACATTTGCCGTTCCTAAACGCTGAAATATTTTATGCACTTATATAATAAGGAACAGGCCATCAAACGGATGAATCAGTTTGGACAACACCATCGTCCTTTTGTTTTTATTATCAATTATCTGCAGGATGCATCTTATATAGAAGAGGTTGCTGCTGTTGATTCTACTGAACTTTTGTATAATTTGAATGGATTTACCAATCAAGCTACGTCAACTGAAAAGTATACACCTTCTTTTTCTGCTAAACCAGCGAACTCTATCCATTGGCAGCCTTCTGCAGAATCTTTCTATTCCTATCAACGCTCGTTTAATATTGTCCGACAGAATATCTTGGCTGGAAATAGTTTTCTCACAAATCTGACTTGTCGCACTCCGGTAGATACCAATCTCACTCTGGAAGATATTTATTATCACTCTAAAGCGATTTATAAGCTATGGGTTAAAGACACTTTTACTGTTTTTTCTCCAGAAATATTTGTGAGAATTCATCAGGGGAAAATTAGCTCATACCCGATGAAAGGGACTATTGACGCTTCCATTCCTTCTGCTGCCCAATTATTGATGAACGATCCTAAAGAGGCGGCAGAACACGCTACTATCGTAGACTTGATTCGTAATGATTTAAGCATGGTTGCCAATCAAGTGTCCGTTTCCCGGTATCGGTATATCGATACATTGCAGACTAATCAGGGAGCGATTCTTCAGACAAGCTCTGAAATTCAAGGCGTATTGCCGGAAAACTATCCGGAACATTTAGGAGAACTTATTTTCCGACTTTTGCCAGCCGGTTCCATTACCGGTGCCCCCAAGAAAAAAACGATGCAGATTATTCGGGAAGCTGAAACTTACGACAGAGGATTTTATACAGGAATTATGGGCTATTCGGATGGGATTAATTTGGATAGTGCCGTTATGATACGTTTTGTAGAACAGGAAGGAGAAAAAATGTATTTTAAAAGTGGAGGTGGAATCACCTGTCAGAGCGATGCGGAAAGTGAGTATAACGAAATGAAACAAAAAGTATATGTACCCATTTATTGAGACTATCCGGATAGAGGATGGACAGATTTATAATCTTGATTATCACACAGAGCGTTTCAATAGAACCCGTGCGGTCTTTTGGAAAAATAGTGTTCCGCTTGATTTGCGTGAGTATATATCGCCACCAGTTTTAAACGGGATTCATAAATGCCGGATTGTGTATGGAAAAGAAGTAGAAGAAGTCACGTATGCTCCTTATCAGATGCGGAAAGTGTCCTCTTTGCATCTGATAGAATCCGATACCATTAATTACACTTACAAAAGCACACATCGGGAAGAACTGAACGCTTTGTATGCCCAAAGAGGAATGGCAGATGATATTTTAATCGTGAAAGACGGCTATCTGACAGATACTTCTATTGCCAATATCGCCCTCTACGATGGGCACACATGGTTTACTCCGGCTCATCCGTTACTCCGGGGAACGAAGCGGGCGGAACTTCTGAATAAGCAATTCATTGTTGAGAAAGACATCGCGCAAGTACATTTAAACGACTATTCACATATCATGTTATTCAACGCCATGATTGACTGGGAACGTATTGTATTGCCTATAAATGAGAAACATTTCATTCTATAAACGATAATTAACTGAAATATACAGAGTATTGCTGAACAAATGTCACTTTTGTACTGTTATATTTATGTGTTTTTCATAGTATTAGATATAAGATTAATTAAAGAGATTGTACTCCACTTGTGAAAGCTAAAGTACGTCAGAGACAGAAGAGTCTGTTTTTTTGATAAATGTGTTAGAGCATCGGTTTTACCAGGCCGATGCTTTTTTTATGTCCTTTTACCCCCTTTTGTAGTTTATATGAAATAAAATTTGTACGTTTGTAGAGTAATAATAGAAAATGATAAAGATGAACATACCCGTTATCTTTCAGTTTTTAAAAGATCTTTCCGCGAATAATAATCGTGAGTGGTTTAATGAGCACAAGGCAGAATATGAAACAGCCCGTGCCGAGTTCGACAACTTTTTGGCAACAGTGATTGCCCGTATTTCCCTGTTTGATGAAACTATCCGGGGAATTCAACCCAAAGACTGTACTTATCGCATTTACCGGGATACCCGCTTCTCTGCGGATAAAACACCTTATAAAATACATTTCGGTGGTTATATCAATGCCAAAGGAAAGAAATCCGACCATTGTGGATATTATGTCCACTTGCAGCCGGATGGTTCGATGCTTGCCGGAGGAAGCTTGTGTCTGCCTTCCAATATCCTGAAAGCAGTGCGTCAGTCTATTTATGACAATATCGAAGAATTTGTTGCGATCGTAGAAGATCCGGAGTTTAAGAAATACTTTCCGGTGATAGGGGAGGATTTTCTGAAAACAGCTCCGAAAGGTTTCCCGAAAGACTTCAAGTACGTTGATTATTTGAAATGTAAAGAGTATGTTTGCTCTTATAATGTTCCTGATGACTTCTTTACCCGGCCGGATATGTTGGAACAGATGGACAAAGCGTTCCGCCAGTTCAAGCGGTTTGCTGATTTTATAAATTATACGATTGATGATTTTGAATAAATAATGCCTGGAATATAAACTTTAAAATTTAACTTATATGGTAGTAGATACTTTAGAAAATCTGGAGAAATATGCGTCTTTAAATCCTTTGTTTGCACAAGCCATTGACTTCTTGAAGTCTCATGACCTCCAAGCCATGGAAATTGGTAAGACAGAACTGAAAGGGAAAGATCTGTTCGTGAATATCGCACAAACCAAGCCTAAAACAAAAGAGGAAGCCAAACTGGAAACTCATAACGAATTTATTGACATTCAAATCCCGTTGTCGGGAACAGAAATTATGGGGTATACCGCTGCTAAAGATTGTGTTCCGGCAGATGCACCTTATAACGCAGAAAAAGACATTACTTTCTTTGAAGGATTGGCAGAAACATACGTTACCGTAAAACCGGGAATGTTTGCTATCTTCTTCCCGCAAGACGGTCATGCTCCCGGCATCACTCCGGATGGTGTGAAAAAAGTAATCGTAAAAGTAAAAGCATAATCCTAATTCAATTCTGATATGGAAAAGACACTTAATCTCATAAAAAATGATCCCTGGCTGGAACCTTTTGCCGGTGCTATCACCGGGCGTCATCAGCATGTATTAGACAAGGAAGCTGAATTGACGAATAAAGGCAAACAAACCCTTTCAGATTTTGCATCGGGGTATCTTTATTTTGGATTGCATCGCACCGATAAGGGATGGACTTTCCGTGAATGGGCGCCCAATGCTACTCATATTTATATGGTGGGTACATTTAATAATTGGGAGGAAAAAGCAGCCTATAAGCTGAAAAAACTAAAGAATGGCAATTGGGAAATTAACCTGCCGGCGGATGCCATTCATCATGGCGATCTCTACAAATTGAATGTATACTGGGAAGGCGGACAAGGCGAGCGTATTCCTGCATGGGCTACTCGTGTGGTGCAGGATGAACAGACCAAGATATTCAGTGCACAAGTCTGGGCTCCGGAGAAACCCTATAAATTCAAAAAGAAAACATTTAAGCCCGACACGAATCCACTGTTGATTTATGAATGTCATATCGGAATGGCACAACGGGAGGAAAAAGTGGGCACTTATAACGAATTCCGCGAGAAAATACTTCCCCGTATCGCTGAAGAAGGGTATAACTGTATCCAGATTATGGCCATTCAGGAACATCCTTATTATGGAAGTTTCGGCTATCATGTATCCAGCTTTTTTGCTGCCTCTTCCCGTTTTGGTACTCCCGACGAATTGAAAGCATTGATCGATGCCGCTCATGAGATGGGAATTGCTGTGATTATGGACATTGTTCATTCACATGCAGTGAAGAATGAAGTAGAAGGATTAGGAAACTTTGCCGGTGATCCGAATCAGTATTTCTATCCGGGCGTTCGTCGCGAACATCCGGCTTGGGATTCTCTATGCTTCGATTATGGCAAGAACGAAGTGATTCACTTCCTGTTGTCTAACTGCAAGTACTGGCTGGAAGAATATAAATTTGACGGCTTCCGTTTTGACGGAGTCACTTCTATGCTATATTATAGTCATGGTTTGGGTGAAGCCTTCTGTAACTATGGAGATTATTTCAACGGTCATCAGGATGATAATGCGATTTGTTACCTGACATTGGCTAATGAAGTGATTCATCAGGTAAATCCGAAAGCGATAACCATTGCGGAAGAAGTTTCCGGTATGCCGGGGCTGGCTGCAAAAATAGAAGATGGCGGTTACGGCTTCGATTATCGTATGGCCATGAACATTCCGGACTATTGGATCAAGACAATCAAAGAAAAGATTGATGAAGACTGGAAACCTTCCAGCATGTTCTGGGAAGTAACCAACCGTCGTCAGGATGAAAAGACCATTTCGTATGCAGAAAGCCACGACCAGGCATTAGTGGGAGACAAGACAATTATCTTCCGTCTGATTGATGCTGATATGTACTGGCACATGCAAAAGGGAGATGAAAATTATGTTGTCAACCGTGGTATCGCTTTGCACAAGATGATTCGTTTATTGACCTCTTCAACCATCAACGGAGGTTATCTGAACTTCATGGGAAATGAATTCGGTCATCCCGAATGGATTGACTTCCCGCGTGAAGGTAACGGATGGTCATGTAAATATGCCCGTCGCCAATGGGATTTGGTAGACAACAAGAATCTGACCTATCATTATATGGGTGATTTTGATAAGAATATGCTGAAAGTTCTGAAGTGCGTGAAAAACTTTCAAACGACACCTGTTCAGGAAATATGGCATAATGATGGCGATCAGGTATTGGCATACGGCCGTAAAGACCTTATATTTGTCTTTAACTTTAATCCGAAACAGTCATTTACCGACTATGGATTCCTGGTAACTCCGGGAGCTTATGAAGTAATATTGAATACGGACGACGTTGCATTTGGAGGAAACGGTTTGGCAGATGATTCTGTAGTGCACTTTACTATTGCCGATCCGCTGTACAGTAAAGAAAAGAAAGAGTGGTTGAAACTCTACATTCCTGCCCGTACCGCCGTAGTGCTTAGAAAGAAGAAATAATTTTATCTTTAAATAAGAAGCCCCTGCAACTATCATTGTATATCTGCAGGGGCTTTCTCGTATATTGTGTTATTGAATGATTTAGTTCTAGTTTACCAAAAAGGTACTTGGTCCGAGAATATCATACATATCACTCACGTTGCGTGTTTTCAGTAATACTCCTTGTGGAGTATAGAATAACTGATATTTGATGTCAACGTTATCTTGGCCTACTTTAATTACAATAATAGCTTGCCATTTGGGAAACTCTACCATTGTCACATTATCTACCACCCAACTTGCGTATGGCCCGGATACAAAAGCATTATAGACTGCCGGTGACAGACGATCAAGGCTAACAAGGTCAGTCTGTGTCATCACCCATTGCCCCCGGACGTTAAACCACACATTTTTAGTAAATCCGTTCATTACAAAATTGGCGCAATAATATCCGTCATCTTGTGACCAGGCAATGCCGTTTGCTTTGGGATACATTTTCTTGAAAGTTGCCTGTACATTGCCGGGAGGGGTATCTCCAAAAACAGATGTAGATAATAGCAAAAACAGTGTGATCGCACAAATCATAAATTTCTTCATAAGCTTTGAGTTTAGAGAATTAGTTATAACTAAACAGCCTTTGAGAATATTTGTTTGAGCGATGTACATAAAATAATCCTCCGGGCATTTATAAGTGAAATGCCGGGAGGATAAGGAGTATGCGGTTCTTACTCTTTTTGCTTAAAAAGTAATCTTTAAAATTTTTCCGTTATAACCTCCGACCGAAACATCTGTCGGTTTATAAGGTAATAAGCAGATTTCTTCTTTAGCACCGGTCATCAAATCAATGGCCTGATAAGACTCCATTTGAGGAATCTGCAAAAAGTCGAAGGCATGTGAAGGTACGTTGATGGCAACATCTACCAGTTGACTGTCGAAATTAATAACGAAAAACAGAATCTCGTTTTTGTATTTCCGCATAAAAGTATATTGTTTATGCTCATTGAAACGCCATCCGTTTATATTGGCATACATCAAGTCAAAGAATACCCCCTTTTTGATTGCCTGCTCTTCGTTGCAAAGCGTCAGTACTTTTTGATAGATAGAGTAGAGGTGCTTATGTTCTTCAGTAAGCATTTTCCCGTCAAATTTTCCTCCGTTGCGCCAACGACGTATAGTATCTACACTCCAATAATCGAATATGGTAGTCCGTCCGTCTCTTCCGCTGAATCCTTCGCTATCCATGCCCAGCTCTCCGAACTCCTGACCGAAATAGATCATCATAGGATTGGTGTTCATACATGCAGAAACAATTAGTGCGGGAATCCCTTTACGCGGATTACCGGCAAAGAAATCAGATGCGATACGTTGCTCATCGTGGTTCTCCAGGAAGTTGAGCATTTTTTTCTCGATTCCATTCAGACTTTGCCAGCAATGAGTGATTGCAGTGGCAGATTCATATCCGCAGGCTACGTTCCGCAGTGTATCATACAATCCTACCTTATCATATAGATAGTCAAACTTGCCACGGAACAGATAGTTACGATATTCGCTGGGATTATAGACTTCTGCGATGAAAAGTATTTCAGGATAAACCTCTTTTACTTGAGGAATAGCCCATTCCCAAAATTCAACGGGAACCATTTCTGCCATGTCACAACGGAAACCGTCAATGTTCTTTGACGCCCAGAAAAGAAGAATGTCCAGCATCTTTATCCAAGTGTCCGGAGTTGGGGAGAAGTGGCAGGTACCGCCATTCTGATAATCCACTCCATAGTTTAATTTCACCGTTTCATACCAGTCGGTGATATTAGGCGTAGCATCAAAACGATTGTTACCGGTAGCTTTAGCCGGAAATTCCCGGTAAGGCTCTGCTGCACCGTCTTTCATATCGAACTGGGCACGAAGTTCCGCTTGCGGGATATAATAGAAATTATTGTATGGACTGAAAGATTGACTGGGGTCATCGTTAGCCCCCAATTCCGTCGTACCGTCGGGCTGTGCGTCCGAATGGTACTGGCGTGCTACGTGATTAGGTACAAAATCTATAATCACTTTCAAACCTGTGCGATGTGTACGGTGTACCAGGTTCTCAAATTCTTTCATACGTCCCTGTACATCGTTGGCCAGGTCAGGATCTACATCATAATAATCCTTGATGGCATAGGGAGAGCCAGCTTTTCCTTTCACAATGGCAGGATGATCCGGACTGATGTTATAACGGCGATAATCCGTTTGAGTGGCATGTTCGATGATGCCTGTATACCATATATGTGTAGTACCTAATTTTTTGATTTCACCAAGTGCCTTGAGCGTGAAATCAGCCATTTTTCCACAACCGTTGGTGGCAATGTCTCCATTGTAGACACAGTGGTTGTTGTTATTTCCAAACAGACGGGTGAACACTTGATAGATAATTATTTTATTTTCGTCATTCATATAGAGTAGATTATTAATATTCGTATTCATTCTTTTTTCCGATGGATAGGAGGTTACTTCCATATTTTCCCTTTTTCTTCCAACAGTTGATTAAGCACTTCATTGGCTGTATTATATCCCTGTCCGAAGATTTCTTCTGCTTTCTCCAGTTCGGTATTGCTATATCCGTATAAATTGTATGGTTCGATTAATAAATCACACTTTTCCCTTTCTGGAAAAGTATTGGCGCGGAACATAAAATGGAATGAACGCATAGCAATGCTTACAATATTCATTTTGTAGTCCTCTGCCATGATGGGGCTTACGTTGACAGCCACCACCTTATCACACACTCTACGCAGGGTAGAGACAGGAAGATTCATCATCAATCCTCCGTCTACATAGTTAGTGCCATCTATATTGACTGGTGCGAACATAACAGGCATACAGCAGGAAGCTGCGACCCGTTCAGCAATACTGCCGCGGTGAAAATGAACCATGCGTCCATGATCGAGGTCGGTTGCTGTGATAATCAGAGGAAGTTGTAAATCTTCCAAGTTTTTGGCTTTTACGTTGGTTCGGAGAAAGTCTATAAATTCACAAAGGTCAAATAATCCTTTTTTAGGAATTACCAGTTTGGTTAAATCCTGGAATTTATGTCCGGAGAAATAATCAAGAACTTTGTGGGGTTCGTTGCCATCAGCATAAAAGACACCGGCAAGTGCTCCTGCGCTTACTCCGGAGATGATTTCCGGTTTAATATCATGCTCTAAAAGAGCTTGCATAACTCCCAGATGGGCAAATCCTTTAATAAATCCTCCGCTTAGTGCATAGCCAATCTGATATTTCCGGCTATTCCTGTTATTTGTGAATACCTCCATGAGTTGCTTTCTTTAGTTCGCCACGAATTTAGTGAATTTATTGAAAGTAGGAGGAATATAATGAATAGTTTTTTTAAGAGAACGTTATAAGTAGTTTTTTGTTATCCATAGAACACAATAAATGCGGATAACATGGAACTTTAATTGCGTAAATATAAAGTTTTGTTATCCGCATTTAAATATATCACAATAGAGCACAAATATACGGATGGAATCTTTTGCACCGGCACTGTGTGCTGATTAGAATCCGAAATCGTCTATCTCTACTTTATGTTCTTCGTTTTCTTTAAAAGGTTTTGCTTCTTTTTGTACTGGATTTCCTTCGATATAGATAGCGCGGAATGGACGGGCAGGGCAAACATATTCGCATCCTCCACAACCTACGCATATTTCTTTGTTTACATGAGGGATCGTTAATCCGTCTTTATATGGTACCATTGCCACAGCCTGTGTAGGACAGTGCTCGGAACACGCTCCGCAACTGGTTCCATCAGTATAAACGATGCAATTTTCTTCGATAAAAACAACATATCCCATTTGTGTAAGATGTTTTTGCTCTACACTTATGGGAAGAATTGCTCCATTGGGACAAACGTCTCCGCAAACAGTACAGTCAAAGTTGCAAAATCCTTTCTCAAAACTAACGGTCGGCTGCATTATGCCTGCCAAACCATACTCCATAAAAGCAGGTTTCAGGACATGAGAAGGGCATTTGCTGACACAAAGATGACAGGATGTACATTGCTGTTGAAAGTGTTCCCGACTGATAGATCCCGGAGGAGTGATTGGATTTTCCTTTTTGTATGCCTTTTTGCCTTCCAGTCTAGCAACGGATTCTTTGGCTTGGGACAGGAGTTTGGGAGCAGCTCCGGCAGTAACAAGACCGGCAACCAAAAAGCGGCGTTTGGATGAATCCGTGTCCGGTGATGATGGCACAGGGGCTTCTACGTTTGCTTGTTGTTTCTTTAAAGAAGGGTTGTAGACCAATGCCTTTTGCTTGCATGCTCCCAGGCAGTCGAAACAATCTACGCAGCGGCTATAATCAATGGCATGTTCTTTACTATTGATGCAGGAGGCTTTGCATTTGGTAGCACAAAGCCCGCATCCATTACATTTCGCAGTATCGATACGGACCTTAAATAATGAAAAGCGGCTCAATAATCCCAATACTGTTCCTACGGGACAAACCGTATTGCACCATGTCCGCCCGTGTTTCCATGCCATTACAAAAATAACTGCCAGAGTGATAACAGCAATGAGAAGAGAAGAAATGCTTAAAACAGAGGTATCTACCTGATAAAACGTATAATTGTCGAACTTGGAAAAGACGGATTCCAACAGATTATTCCCCAACATGTAGATAGGTTTGAATATATGCACTACCACACGTCCATACGCGCTGTATGGATCGAGCAGGCCTACAATAAATGTAAATCCGCATAGAAACCCGATTACTGTCAGTCCGAGTACGCCCCAACGCAATTTATTTTTTGCGGGACTGTAACTATATCTTTTTTTCTTTTTCCCTGTTGATTTTGAAATGCGTGCAATGACATCCTGCAAAATACCCATAGGGCAAATTGTAGAACAATAAACGCGTCCAAACAAGAGCGTTAACACAATGAGAAATAATAAGATACCTATACTTAGTGAAAGGACAGCTGGAACAAACTGCAAATGTGCCAGCCGATGAAAACTGTTCGGTAATATTTCTGCGAAATCGAGAAAAAAGAAAGAAATCAGCACAAATAAAAGTGCTGATATTCCAATACGTAGCTTTCTTAACATTGTTATTTTACATCTTAATTCGCTTGACATTCAGCTTGTCAATGTTCATGGTTCCTATTTTCAGTGCTTCTCCTTTAGCGAGGTGTCCCACAGTATCTAGTGGCATCTCACGTACTTGATTGAAGAATTTGGCAGCAGCCGTGTCCACTGCTACAATATCCGGTGAAATGAACAGTCCTTTTGCTAATACGACATCCGAGGCAGAACGTCCTCGCGGGCCATTGGTTTTCATGATACGATAAGCGTCCACTACGTTAAGCACAGCTTTCTTTTGCAGTGTGCAGATATCGGCAATACATTGCTGCAAGTCATTCTGGTGGAAAAATCCACGGTCCCAGACAATTCCCATGTGATTTTTCATTGAGATAGTCAGATTGGCGCCCCCGTGATTTTTCAGGATGGGAACATTGATCCATACATCGCAATTCAGGATGGCTTCATGTATCTTTGCTTTCTTCATCTTCTGACCGTTGGGTAAGTTTACCGGCTTGTAATAAGACTCCAAATGAGCAGGCATTACTTTTGCTCCGGCAGCTTTTGCCGCCGCTTCGATGCCGCTGTTTTTGTAGCACTTCTGCCAATCGTCACACGTATGGTCGAATACGGTCACTTCTTTAGCTCCGGCAGCAAAGCATTGTTTCACGATTTCAGCAATCAGTTGCGGGTTGGTGTTTCCTGCCAGTTCCGGCACTTTATCCCAACCGATATTAGGTTTTACGACCACCTTCTGTCCCGGTTTGACGAATTGTTTCATACCGCCCAGTTCGCTGATAGCACGGCGGAACATAGCTTCCGGTTCTCCACCCATGACGGCTACCAAGTCCGGATTGCCTCCGTTCGTATTATTAATAGTCTGGGTTAATATCTCCATTGCCTCCGAATGCTGAATACTCAATGCGGCACCGGTTATGGCTACTGTTTTTAAAAAGTCCCTTCTGTCCATTTTTGTTTTTACTTTAGAGTTTTGCAATCGCTTTCAGTAGGGCGTAGCCGCCAAACCATTGAATTAACATACCGGGAATACCAATGCGGAAGTCTTGCACTGCTGCATGGAAATTTCCGATGAATGCCCATTCAAAAGCAGTTCCTATAATCTGATAGGAGAGAACGACACCGAGAATAGCCCATAAAGAAACGGATTTCAGTGTTCGTGCAGCCAAGGCGGAAGTACCGGCAAGTAAAGCGGATTTTATCAATATAATGGGGAGTGCAGCTCCCGATGGCATTGCAAATAACAGGTGATTGATGACAGGAGAAAGAATTGCTGTCAGTAATCCCACACGAAAGCCATATTTATAAGCTGCGATCAACGTGAAAAAATAGATCGGCAATAAAGTAGGGCCACCGTATGGTACAAGATGACAGATTTGTGGAAGTGCAATGTTGCCTACCACAAATAGCAGGGCAAAGAGGTAAGTTCTTACATTGCTGTAATTCAGTGAATAGAGTTTAGCAGATGTTTCCATTTTCGTTGATAACTTTAAAGTTTAATAGAACGATAATTTCCTAAAAATTAGACTTCTTTCTTTTAGAAAGGTTTAATCCGGACAAAGAACTATTTGCTAAAGTAACTGTCTAAAATTAGTTAATAGAAAAAAGGAGACTTCGTTGCGTTTTGAATAACAACTTATAATACGAACTAATTTAAGCATTTACTTTATGATATTAAAAATGGGACAGAAAAGTTTCAAGCCTATTTGAAACACTTTGTTTCACTACGGGAAACTATTTGTTTCACCGCTTGAAACCATTCGTTTCACACCGAGAAACAAACAGTTTCAAGGCTTGAAACATATTTTGAAACTATTTGGTTTGTACTTTTGCCTTATTCGGTGCCCATTCTTTCCCGGATCTTTCCCCATGCATGCGTATCAAACAGGCAACTTTGGCGCATAGTCCCACACATTTCTCTGAATCTGGACATAGGTATCGTATAACTCAACTTATCCGCTTCAAAGTACGGACGCACCGACGGATCGAAGAAACCGATAAAGGTCCGCTTGCCTCCTTTGCGGTTTTCAAGAGTGGCTTGTGTCACTATGGAACTGCAACCGGAACCGAATAAAGAGACGACACCATCTTCGGCATTATTATCATAGTAAGCCCATGTAGTCAGTCCGGAAAGCATATCAGGATTGGCGATAAACATGACACCTTCCACTTGTTCCAGATTAGCCACTTTGTCTATACGTGCAAAATGAAGGTATTTCTTTTCTGCCCTCGGAACTCCGAGTTGCCGGATAAATTCAATGACCATTTCCGGAGTCTGTTTATATCGTTCTTTTAGTGAGACAAAAGTCGGTACGCGTTCAGGCATTTCTGTAAAACCTGTGTAGAATTTGCCGCCACCGCAACCGATATTTTCTGCATTCAAGCTGATAGTACCACCTTCTCTGACAGTCTTCATGCCTTTAAAGAAGCAACCGTTAATTTTCTCTGCTGTTCCTTCCAGTATATCTGAATACCAAAATACAAGAGGTAATTCGGCATTCTCTCCGAATGCCTCTTTGAAGTTCTGAATAAATGTTTGGATGTCCATAGCTTATCAATTTTAGTTATGTATGTAGGTCTTTGTACAAAGTTAAAATAAAAATAGACATTCATCCTCTTTTTAAACAATAATTACTTATATTTGTCCGGAACAGAATATAAAGAGAAGCGTTATGAAGTATTTACTAATATATATAGGGTTACTTTGTACATCCCTGCAATTGTGGGGACAAGAAACGGTTGCTACAAGAATCGCTCCTCCGACGGGATATGTCAGGGAGGCTTGTGCCGATCATTCGTTTACAGGTTACTTACGTAATTTGCCTTTGATGCCGAAAGGTAGTAAAGTGATGCTTTATAATGGAAAAGAAAAATCGAATCAGTCTGCAGCTTACGCTGTAATTGATATGGAGATAGGTAACCGTGATTTGCAACAGTGTGCCGATGCGGTAATGCGTTTGCGAGCGGAATTTCTGTGGAAACATAAACGATATGGAGAAATAAAATTCAACTTCACCAATGGTTTCCTTGCCGGGTACAAGAAATGGGCGGAGGGAAATCGGATAAAAGTCAGCGGCAATCAAGTGCAATGGTATGCTGCGGGCAAAGGAGTGGATTATTCCTATAAAACTTTCCGTAACTATCTCGATATGGTCTTTATGTATGCCGGAACGGCTTCTTTATCCCGCGAGCTTCAGGCTGTGTCTTATACTTCTTTGCAACCCGGTGATGTATTTATTAAAGGAGGCTCACCCGGACATGCGGTCATTGTTGTAGATGTTGCTGTTCATCCGACTACCAAAAAGAAAGTATTCCTGTTGGCGCAGAGCTATATGCCTGCACAACAGATTCATATTCTTGTAAATCCTGTCAGTCGCAGCCTTTCCCCCTGGTATGAATTGGCGGAAACGGATGCGGGGAAACTATATACTCCGGAATGGATTTTTAGCCGGAAAGATTTAAAACGCTTTAAGGAGTAGAATCTTTTCGTTATCTTTGGCATTTAACAAACCGTTTTAATCATACAACAACGAAAAACAACCGATTATGAATCAAGATTTGTCAATGAATGCTAACCAGTTGGTAGCATTCCTTCAAAAGCCAACTTCAGAGTTTACCAAAGCCGACATTATCTCATTTATCCAGCAAAAAGATATCCGCATGGTCAATTTCATGTATCCGGCGGGAGACGGTCGTCTGAAAACCCTGAACTTTGTTATCAACAATCAAGCCTATCTGGAAGCTATTCTTACTTGTGGAGAACGGGTAGACGGTTCCAGTCTTTTTTCTTTCATAGAAGCGGGCAGTAGTGACCTTTATGTGATTCCCCGTTTCTGCACTGCATTCGTTGATCCGTTTGCCGAGATTCCGACGCTGTCTATGCTTTGCTCTTTCTTCAACAAAGACGGCGAACCTCTCGAAAGTGCACCAGAACACACCCTTTACAAAGCAAGCAAAACTTTTACAGAAGTTACCGGAATGGAATTTCAGGCAATGGGCGAATTGGAATATTATGTAATAGCCCCGGATACAGGTATGTTTCAGGCAACCGACCAACGTGGTTATCACGAATCGGGTCCATACGCTAAATTTAATGAGTTCCGTACTCAATGTATGTCTTATATCGCACAGACAGGCGGGCAAATAAAGTATGGACACTCCGAAGTGGGTAATTTTACGCTGGATGGCTATATTTATGAGCAGAATGAGATTGAGTTCCTGCCGGTTCCCGTATCGCAGGCGGCAGATCAGTTGATGATTGCCAAATGGGTGATTCGTAATCTGGGATACAGATATGGATATAATGTGACCTTTGCTCCTAAAATTACAGCCGGTAAGGCCGGGTCGGGCTTGCACGTACACATGCGTATCATGAAAGACGGAAAGAACCAAATGTTGAAAGACGGCGTTTTGTCGGAAACAGCGCGTAAAGCAATTGCCGGAATGATGGTGCTTGCTCCTTCAATCACTGCCTTTGGAAATACCAATCCTACTTCTTATTTCCGTCTTGTTCCTCATCAGGAGGCACCTACCAATGTTTGCTGGGGAGATCGTAACCGTTCCGTATTAGTACGTGTGCCATTGGGATGGGCTGCAAAAACAGATATGTGTACATTAGCTAATCCGTTGGAAGCCGAAAGCCATTTTGACACCAGCCAGAAGCAGACTGTAGAAATGCGTTCTCCGGATGGTTCGGCAGATTTGTATCAACTGTTGGCCGGTTTGGCTGTTGCCTGCCGTCATGGCTTTGAAATTGAAAATGCGCTGGATATCGCTCAAAAGACGTATGTGAATGTGAATATCCATCAGAAAGAGAATGAAGATAAACTAAATTCACTGGCACAACTGCCAGATAGCTGTGAGGCTTCTGCTGATTGCCTGCAGCAACAACGGGCAATCTTTGAACAATATAATGTCTTTAGTCCGGCAATGATTGATGGTATCATCCGCAGACTTCGCAGTTACGAAGATAAAACGTTGCGTGCGGATTTGGAAGGAAAGCCGATGGAGATGTTAGATCTCGTACATAAGTATTTCCATTGTGGATAATCTGCAAACTGATATTTAAATAAAAGGCTACCTTCTGTTTCAAAGAAGATAGCCTTTTTGTTTTCTGACATATCATTTTAATATAATTCACAAAATTATTTTTTAGTCACAAACCATTCAAATACAGATTGCATAATAAGCACCTCTTCTTTATCAAACAAAGAAACCTCCACACTTAGCAAAACACGTCCTTTTTGATGGATGGAGTCGATAATATTTATCTTATCAGTATCCCGGAACTTTGCTGCGGAATATACAATACCGAATGCTGGTTTACGGTATTTCACTTCTACCTTTCTGACAACAGGAATAATATTCGGCAATTCGTCAAATTGTCCAAGTAGGTAATGTCCGCTTGTAGCTTCTGCTAAAGCGAACATAGCACTGGCGTGTACCGTGTCTAAGTGGTTGCGATATTCAGACTTATTATCTAGCATTAATAAGTACGTGGGTCGTCGGAGTATTGCAGACCGATAAATTCATTGAAGGGTAATTGGGTTACATCCATTTTTTATAGTTTTGAAGGGTTTCTTTTCTTTGTCTTTTTAAATATCTCGTGTACAATCTTCACAAATACAAAGTTAGAATAAAAAAGCAAATATTGATAAATGAGACAGAATATCTTTATTTTGTATACAGAATACCGGGTTTGGTCTACAATTCCTCAACGAGGATAGGTAAAGCTCTACTTTTGTTTCATTCAAATCTAAAAGTAGACAAATAATGAAGTGTATTTTATTGAGTACGATTGTGCTAGCCTTACTACTGTCGGGGAATATGTATGCACAAGTTACTATCAAAACGGGTTATATCTCTTCTTCGCGTTATAAGAATGAAGATGGTCAGGAAACAGACGGGAGGGGAGACTTGCGGTTTGTGGAAGGAAACGTCAATATTCCGGTATCGCAGAAAATGAATGAAAGAAATCAGCCCACAATCTGGATGATTTCGGCAGGAGGAAGCTATACGGCAATGAATAATAAGAATCTTCACTCTTATATAGATATAGATCAAATCATAAATATGCAGTTGAGCATAACTAATATTCGTCCTATCAGCAAGAAATGGTTCTTGTTGACGACAGTCGGTGCAGGAGTCTATACCGCTTCTGATGTAAAGTTGAAGAATGTTTTGGGGCAGGGAGGAGCTATTTTTATCCGGCAGTTTAAGCCCAATTTATCTCTTGGGGCTGGTTTGGCTGTGAACAACACATTTGGCTATCCGATGGTATTTCCCGCTATTTATTTTGATTGGAGCACTGAAGGACGTTATCAAATTAAAGTATCTATGTTGAATGCAATGGAGGTTTCGGTGGGGATGAGAATGAATAAATATCTGAATCTAAGGATCGTGGCAGAGATGAACGGGTCATTGGCTTTGTTGGAAAGAGAAGGGAAAGATACCATGTTTTCCCAGCAATTCATTATTGTTGGTTTACAACCGGAACTAAATGTGGGGAACTCTTTTTCTGTCACTGCTACTGCCGGTGTATCGTGCAGCAGAATCGCTTATTACACTACCCGCACGTTAAAGGCTTTTTTCGAGGATATGTCCAAAGATTCCGATCCATATTTTAAACCGGCAATGTATGTTTCGATGGGAATGAAGTATAAATTCTAAAAAAGTGGTAACTTTATCGCCCGATGTCAGTTAAGATACCACTATATACACTATTGAAACAAATAGGGATTTTTCTTGTAGTCTCCTTTTTGGTGTTCAGAGGTACTTTTGTCGAAAGTAACAGTTTAGGACTTAATCTTTCTACAGGGGTTAGCCTTTTACTTTCTATCATACTTTGGGGAATTATTAATCTGCACACTTGCTGGTTGATTCCCGGTTATCTGTTTCAACGTAGATATAAAAAGTATATCATTTATTTGAGCAGCCTTGTTGGATTTATGCTGGCGGCCATGGTGACTGGTATTTGTCTTTTAGGGCAATATTATGTTATGCCCGAACAATTACAAAAACTAAATAATGATCTTCCTTTCTTCCTATTTCTAAATGCATTGGCACTTATACTCTATTTCTTTGCTTTTTCTTTTACTATTTTCCTGCATCGTTGGGTGTCCTATCAACAACGATTAAACGAATTGGAGAATATGAATATACAGACTGAACTGAATCGTTTGAAAGATCAACTCCAACCGGAATTCTTTTCGAGAATGTTGAATAAGGTGCGGACCTTGTTGAAAGAAGATGGAGAAAAGGCATCGTTGCTCATCTTTAAATTAAGCCGGTTACTTAGATACCAACTTTATGAAAGTGAACGGCAAAAGGTATTATTGGGAGATGACATTTGCTTTATGACAGATTATATGAAGTTGGAGAAAATATGTAATCCGGAGCTTAATTTTGAAATAAGAATCCTAAATGAAGTACGTTATATACAAATACCTCCTTTATTGTTTATGCCTGTTATCGAATATGTGATTCAGACAACTACTTGTGGGAAAAATGAAAGGGGAGAAAATATCAGGGTTGATTTTCAAATGGAAGAGAATCAGCTCCGGTTCACTTGTACATACTATCATCTGCAAAGAAATGGAATTCAGCAGGTAGTACCTGTCTTTGACAAGCTACAACGGCGATTGGATTTGTTATATCCGGGAAGTTATCAATTGAAAAATTGCTATACCGATGAGGCGTTGTGTGCCATTGATTTAATGTTGAAATTATGAAAGATACTTGGAATGTATACGATTGGGCGAAGAGTATGGTAAATGACCGTTTTAGGTTTATCAGTAATCTATTATTGCTATTTATTATATTCTTTTTGGGATTTCAGAATATATATGGAGATTTTAATAGAGAAGGTTTCCTATATGCATGTCCGGTTAGTGTATTGGTTTTTGCATTTCCTATCTATCTGAATATTTATTGGTTGGTACCTCGTTTCTTGTATAGGGCTAAGCGTCAGTTATTGTATTATTGGATTTCGTTTCTCGGAGTTAACTTAGTGAGTGTACTATTGGGATTTATTTTTCTGTCTCCGTTATATCAACGATATGGCATTCATGAGTTCTGTGTGCAGGATAATCATTCCGTTTCTTTTGGGAGTATTTCTTATGGAATATTAGTGCTACTATTGAGCGCAGGTGGTTGTACTAGTTTTGAACTTTTTCGTCGTTGGGTTGTCTCCGATAGAAAGATTCAGGAATTGGAGAAAGCGACTATGCAGACGGAGCTTCAACAATTAAAAAAACAGATCAATCCGCATTTTCTTTTTAATATGCTGAATAATGCTAATATCTTGGTAAAAGATGCTCCGGATGAGGCTTCACAGATATTGGGTAAACTGGATGATTTACTTCGCTACCAATTGAATGACAGTACAAGACGGGAAGTCTTTCTTAGTGCAGATATACAGTTTCTCACCAGCTTTCTTGAACTGGAGAAGGTGAGAAGGGATCATTTTGAATATACGATTTTTCAGGAGGGAAATATGGAGAATATCTGTATTCCTCCGTTATTGTTTATCCCCTTTGTAGAGAATGCGGTGAAACATAATTCGGACAGCGATCATTTATCTTATGTTCACCTATACTTTTCCGTGCATGATAAGCAGTTAATGTTTCGTTGTGAGAATTCTAAGCCTCGTATTCCTGTAAAGCGGGAAGGGGGAATAGGATTAGCCAACGTGAGGCGCAGACTTGATTTACTTTATGAATCAAAGTATACGTTACAGATAGAAGATAAAGAAACAACTTATAGTGTCAACTTACATCTAAATTTATGAATTGTATTATTGTTGATGATGAACCGGTAGCTCGTAAAGGTATGAAATCATTGGTGGAACAAATTCCTCAATTAGTACTGACGGGTAGTTTTAATAATGCTATTGCGGCATCCGCTTTTATGAATGAACATACGGTTGATTTGGTTTTTCTCGATATCCAAATGCCGGGAATTACCGGAATAGAATTTGCGCAAAGCATCTCCAGGAATACATTGGTTATCTTTACGACAGCCTATGCGGAATATGCACTCGATAGTTATGAAGTGAGTGCCATCGATTATCTGGTGAAGCCAATAGAGATGAATCGTTTTCTGAAAGCGGTCAATAAAGCTGTTGCATACCATAAACTGTTGTTGTCGGAGATGCCCGAAAAAGTGGAAGAAATACAGGAAGAGTACATTTTCATCAGATCGGAACGACGATATTTTAAAATAAACTTTAGCGATATTCTATTTATTGAAGGGCTAAAAGATTATTCAATTCTTCAATTAGAAGGTCAGAGGGTGGTTACTAAGATGAATTTGAAAAATATTCATGAGCAACTGCCCGGCAAGCAATTCCTCCGGGTAAATAAATCCTATATTGTCAATACCTCGCAGATTGACTCTTTTGATACCAATGATATTTTTATCAGAACTTATGAGATAGCGATAGGTAGCGGTAACTATAAGAAATTCTTTTTCGAGGAATTTGTAACAAAGAACCTGCAGAAAGACTAATCCGGTGATTGGTATGAAATAGCCCTATATAAAAGAATACGAACGTTAAGTATTGGCCTATTTTCATAAAAAAGATGTTTTGAGAAAAGAAAAAGGAGGGAGTATAGTGCATTATCTCCAAATAATGCTTTCCTTTGTACCAACAACAATAAAGAGGTTTATTACGATTTGATTTTTTTACGTGTATCTTCTCATTTATTTGAGCATATCCATTTCTAATTAAGATCTTCCTAAAACTTTCTTATTGAATTATTAATTTTTTATATTTGTATTTTATGAATTTGTACATTGGAAATCTTAGCTATAATGTTAAGGAATCGGATTTGAGAAATGTAATGGAAGAGTATGGAACAGTTGCTTCAGTAAAGTTAATCACAGATCGTGAAACTAGAAGATCAAAAGGCTTTGCGTTTATCGAAATGCCGGATGATACAGAAGCTAACAACGCTATCAAACAATTGAACGGTGCAGAATATGTAGGTCGTTCAATGGTAGTGAAAGAAGCATTGCCAAAGAACTAATACTGAATAAATAGACAGTAATAGAGAAGGGCGCACTAGGAAACTAGCGCGCCCTTCTTCTGTTAATCCTCATTATTATCTTCTTCATCATCCACCATATTATTGAGTTCCAATTCCAGGTCTACCAGCTCTTGTTCCCATAATTTCAGGATATTCTTCGGTGTATCTTTTGCGGCTTTCTTTATTCTTTCTTGAGCAACAGATACTTCATGCTCTAATTGTCTACGTCTGCTCATATTTTTATTGTTTTGATTATGAAATGATAACAACTCGTGTGTGGAATAGTTCGACAGGCAAAATTAAAAAGTAGTGGACTGAACTATTCGCAAATAAAGTATGTTTTGTAGTCTGAATCTTTTAAAACATACAATCATGCTTAATTTAATAGCCGTATTCTTAGTCTGTTCAGGTATCGGAATAGCAGTACATATTGCCATAGACTTGACACATCGTCCGCAATCAATGAAAATAATGAATGCAGTTTGGATATTATCTGCATTGTGGGGAAGTTATTTAGCTTTATGGGCGTATAATAAGTTCGGGCGGAGCAGTCCGATGAAGATGGAGGATGACGGGATGAAAGGGATGGGCATGTCTGACATGAAAGATATGGATATGTCAATGGGAGAGATGAGGCGTCCATATTGGCAATCGGTAGCTTTGTCGGCTCTTCATTGTGGCGCAGGCTGCACATTGGCAGATATCATAGGAGAGTGGTTTACGAATTATGTTCCTGTAACTGTTGCAGGCAGTCAACTTGTTGGGAATTGGGTACTTGATTTTGTATTGGCTTTGATTATTGGCGTTTATTTTCAGTTTTATGCGATTCGGGAAATGGAAAAAATCTCTGTGGGGAACGCGCTGACACGCGCTTTCAAAGCAGATTTCTTTTCTCTTTTATCCTGGCAGGTAGGAATGTACGGTTGGATGGCAATTGTTTATTTTGTGCTGTTCATCAATGAGCCATTGCCCAAAGATACATGGATATTTTGGTTTATGATGCAGTTGGCTATGCTTTTCGGTTTCTTTTGCGCTTATCCGATGAATGCTCTTCTTATAAAATTAGGTATAAAGAAAGGTATGTAAAATAAATGCAGATTCACTTAAAATGATAAGTATGAAATTACTTATTTTGAGTGAATCTGCATCTGTAATATTACTATTTCTGTTTTTTATTTCTCTTTTGGAGGTTACTTTTTCAATAGTTTGGGTATATCCGAAGGCTCTTGTGCCACCCGGATACCAGCTGCTTCCAAAGATTCAATTTTCTCTTTTGCCGAACCGGAACTTCCTGAAATAATAGCGCCTGCATGCCCCATTTGTTTTCCCGGAGGAGCTGATTGGCCGGCAATAAATGCAACCACAGGTTTAGTTACATTATTACGGATATATTCGGCCGCTTGTTCTTCCGCATTTCCTCCAATCTCTCCAATCAGGACGATTGCTTCTGTTTCCGGATCATTCTGAAACATTTCCAACAGTTGGCGGAAGTGAAGCCCTACAACAGGATCGCCCCCGATGCCGATAGCGGTAGATTGTCCCATTCCATTAGCTGTTAAGTGATACACAATCTCGTAAGTAAGTGTTCCGCTACGGCTGATAACACCTACATTTCCTTCTAAAAAGACTTGTCCTGGTAAGATGCCAACCATGCTTTTTCCCGGAGAGATAAGTCCCGGACAGTTAGGCCCGATCAACATGGCGCCTTTTTGTTCGGCAAACCGATGCGCCTTAATCACGTCCAGTGTGGGAATTCCTTCTGCAATGCAGACTATGATACGGATGCCTGCGTCCGCTGCCTCCATGATAGCATCTGCCGCAAAACGTGCTGGAACGAAAATGATGGAGGTATTAGCCTTTGTCTGCTCGACAGCGTCATACATGGTGTTGAATACGGGGATTCCGTCCACATCTGTTCCTCCTTTGCCCGGAGAAGTACCCCCGACCACTTTGGTTCCATATTCTTTCATCTTTTTGGCATGGAAAAGCCCGTCTCTGCCAGTGATTCCTTGCACAATCAAACGGGTGGATTTATCTATTAGTATGCTCATAATTGCTTTATTTTTTAGTGATTTGGTACGTATTATGCTTTCAGAGCCATAAGAGCAGCCTCTTTCATCGTTGTGGCTATTTGGAAACGGCTGTAATTCCGTAACAGTTCCCGTCCGATATGTTCATTGGTGCCTGTAAGCCGGACGATGACGGGGACATTGCTGTTTATCTGCTCGAATGCCTGAAGAAGTCCCATTGCTACATCATCGCAACGAGTGATCCCACCGAAAATATTAATCAGGACCACTTTTACTTTCTCATCCTGCAATAAGAGTTTCATAGCTTCAATAACCTTGACAGGATTGGAGCTGCCACCGATGTCGAGAAAATTAGCAGGCTGACCGCCGTAAAGTTTAATCATGTCCATAGTAGCCATGGCAAGTCCGGCGCCATTTACCATACAACCGATATTGCCGTCCATGTGGACATAACTGAATCCTTTATCTTTGGCATCTGCTTCCACTTTTTCTTCTTCCGTCGGATCAAACAAAGCATGAATCTCCGGATGCCGATAGAGCGCATTGTCATCAAAAACGATCTTTGCGTCAATGGCCATTAACGTACCTTTCTTTGTAAGTGCCAGCGGATTTACTTCCACTAACGACGCGTCATTCTCCACAAAGATTTTATAAAGTTCCTGAAGGATGGCAGCCATTTTACCTGCCTGTTCCATTTGGGGGAAGAGAGTGAAAGCAAAACGCCTTGCCAGATAGTCGGGGAGGCCAATGAACGGATTGATTGAATATCGGATGATTTTCTCCGGTGTCTGACGGGCTACCTCTTCAATATCCATACCACCGGATGCACTCATCATCAGAACGACAGAACGTGTATTCCGGTCGATGGTATAACTGACGTAATATTCTGCAGCAATATCAACCGCTTCGCTGACCAGAACTTGATTGACTGGAAGACCTTTAATGCTCATTCCGAGAATGTTCTTGGCTTCCTGATAAGCATCTTCCGTATTGTTTACCAGTTTTACTCCTCCGGCTTTTCCCCGGCCTCCGGTTAATACTTGTGCTTTTATAACCACTCTGTCTGTTCCCATCCTCCGGTATGCAGCCAGGACGCCTGCGGCAGTACGGCATAAAGTGTGCCTCTCGACAGGTATTCCGTACTTGGAGAAAATCTCTTTCGCTTGATATTCATGTATTTTCATGGCTCATAAATTTGAGTAAATGATTCCTATAATAAAAACAAAAGAAAGATTCGGAAAGTTTGCCGGAAAAGAAAAGTATCAGGGTGTTTTACAACATGTTCGTTTGTATTCCACCTATGGTTTTCATATAAAAAAAGCGTGTTGGCAATAGTTACCAACACGCTCTATATCACTTAAAGATAAAGTCTGCTTACGGATATTTATGCAATACCGTGAGCATTGACAGTACCGTCAATCTTTTTAATCAATCCTTGAAGTACGGCACCTGGGCCACATTCTGTAAAATCAGTAGCACCGTCAGCAACCATATTCTTTACTGATTGTGTCCAACGTACGGAAGCAGTCAATTGGGCAACCAGATTCTTTTTGATTTCTGCAGGGTCAGTGTGAGGAAGCGCATCCACATTCTGATATACCGGACATTTAGGAGTATGTATTTCGGTAGCTTTGATAGCAGCTTCCAGTTCTATTTTAGCAGGATCCATCAATGGAGAATGGAAAGCACCACCCACTTTCAGCGGAAGAGCACGTTTGGCTCCGGCAGCTTTCATCAGTTCGCACGCCTTTTCGATACCCGGTACAGAGCCGGAGATAACGATTTGTCCCGGGCAGTTGTAGTTGGCCGGTACGCAAACTTCACCTTCTGCATTTACTGCTGCACAGATTTCTTCTACTTTTTCATCCGGCAATGCGATAATAGCAGCCATGGTGGAAGGAGTAGCTTCGCAAGCTTTCTGCATAGCCATTGCACGTGCATACACAAGTTTCAATCCATCTTCAAAACTCAATGCACCGGCAGCAACCAATGCAGAGAACTCACCAAGTGAGTGGCCGGCAGTCATTTCCGGTTTGAAGTCGTCGCCCATGCAAAGAGCAGAAATAACAGAGTGAAGGAAAACGGCAGGTTGAGTAACCTTTGTCTGACGAAGATCTTCGTCTGTGCCGTCGAACATGATATCTGTAATGCGATATCCGAGGATATCATTTGCTTTTTCAAACAATTCTTTTGCTAAAGCTGAGTTTTCATACAGGTCTTTACCCATTCCTACAAATTGAGCGCCTTGACCGGGAAATACAAATGCTTTCATATTTTTATTATTTAATTGATTTTTAATTGCGGGTGCAAAGTTACGTATTTTTATGATACAACCGCACAAAAAGTACACATTTGTGCAACGGTGTCCGGAAAATGCCATAAAGGGCCGTTGCCATGGCCGATATTCAATTCTTTTCCTGCGATAATGGCTTGAGTGATATATGTTTTCGCATGCTGGATGGATTCTCGCATGGGGTAGCCTTTGGCAAGATAGGTGGCAATAGCGGAAGAGAGGGTGCATCCCGTTCCATGCAGATTATGGCTTTCTATTTTTTTCTCCTCATATATATGGTAGATAAATTCGGACGTATGCAAAAGGTCGCACATATTGTCTCCTTCCAGATGTCCGCCTTTTAGTAAGATATTAGTCTGATAATCATCCGTCAGCATTTTGGCAGCGGTCTGCATATCCTGAATGTTGTGAATACTTTTACCTGTAAGTACTTTTGCTTCGTCAATATTAGGGGTGATTAATGTGACAAGCGGTAAAAGTTCTTTTTTGATTTCTTCTATCGCTTCATCTGTCATAAGTTTCTTTCCGCTGGTAGACACCATTACCGGATCGTAAACGACGTATGCAGGCGAATATTTTTGTAGACAGTCGGAAATTACACGAACGATCTGAATGTCATTTATCATTCCTATTTTGATGGCAACCGGTTGCAGGTCGTCCATCACGGCTTCTATTTGTCCACGAACCATATCCGGAGAAATGGACTGTACGGCACGTACCCCCAGTGTGTTTTGTACGGTGATGGCAGTAATAGCCGATGCTGCATAGCCTCCTAAAGCCGAGATTGTTTTTATGTCTGCCTGAATACCTGCGCCTCCCGAACAATCGGAGCCGGCAATGGATAAAATGACTGGATGACGTTCCATTTTAGATTTTTTAATATTTACCCGACAAAGATAGAATAAAAAACGATAAGGTACAAAATGACATATCGTTTAAAATACAATAAGTACCTTTCCGGGTATCTGTTGGAAAAGATATGAAAAGTACTGATAATAAAGCGTCCATCTAGTTTTTGTACTTTATACAATTACTCACCCGTGGAAATACTAAAATACATATTGTAATTCGTAAGATAACACTAACTATTCATATTGTAGAATGTATGATATGTATTTATATGAAAAACAATGTTTTATAGCATAGTTCTTATTTTTGTTTTGATGGTTTTTAGCCTCTATATTTGCATCGTCTTAAAGAAATAGATATGCAAAATTTACAGAAAAATACACCTTTAGCAAACAATCATATATCAGTAGACTGTGTAGTGATTGGTTTTGACGGAGAACAACTGAAAGTGTTGCTTGTAAAACGTGCAGGTGAGGATAATGGAGAAGTATATCATGATATGAAACTTCCCGGAAGTCTTATCTATATGGATGAAGCCCTGGATGAAGCTGCACAACGAGTTTTGTATGAACTGACAGGACTTAAAAATGTGAATCTGATGCAGTTTAAAGCATTTGGTTCTAAAAACAGAACGAGTAATCCGAAAGATGTACGTTGGTTGGAAAGAGCTATGCAGTCAAAAGTGGAGCGTATTGTTACCATTGCATATTTGTCGATGGTGAAGATAGACCGTACATTGGATAAGAATCTGGACGATCACCAGGCTTGCTGGGTCGCTTTGAAAGACGTGAAAACACTGGCTTTCGACCATAATCTGATTATAAAGGAGGCAATGACTTATATTCGTCAGTTCGTAGAATTTAATCCTTCCATGTTGTTCGAACTGCTTCCGCGTAAATTTACAGCCGCACAATTAAGGACTCTTTTTGAATTAGTATACGACAAAGCCGTGGACGTGCGTAACTTCCATAAAAAAATAGCAATGATGGAATATGTAGTTCCTTTGGAAGAAAAACAACAAGGAGTGGCTCACCGTGCTGCCCGTTATTATAAATTTGATAAGAAGATATATAATAAGGTAAGAAGGTAGACCCTGTTCAAGTATCAAGTAGTAAGTATTAGGCGTTGAATGTTAAAGTATTAATAGTCGGACATTGAGCGTTAAATCGTAAATAGTAAATCGTTTAATCGTAAATAAAATTATGTTTCTATTAGGTTATGACATAGGTAGCTCGTCTGTAAAAGCGAGTTTGGTAAATGCGGAGACTGGTAAATGTGTATCCTCGGCATTTTTTCCGAAAACAGAAGCGAATATTATTGCAGTGAATCCCGGATGGGCGGAACAAGATCCTGAAAGTTGGTGGGAAAACTTAAAGTTGTCCACGCAGGCTATTATGACCGAATCCGGAGTTAGTGCCGCTGAAATTAAAGCCATCGGTATCTCTTATCAGATGCACGGATTGGTTTGTGTTGATAAGAATCAGCATGTATTGCGTCCTGCTATCATCTGGTGTGACTCCCGTGCGGTGCCATACGGTCAGAAAGCGTTTGAGACAATCGGGGAGGAGAGATGTCTTTCTCATTTGTTGAACTCACCGGGAAATTTTACCGCTTCCAAGTTGGCGTGGATTAAAGAAAACGAACCGGCCATCTATGAGCAGATTGATAAGATAATGCTGCCGGGCGATTATATTGCCATGAAGTTGAGTGGAGAAATCTGCACAACTGTTTCCGGACTTTCGGAAGGTATGTTCTGGGATTTCAAGAACAACCGGGTGGCTGATTTCTTAATGGATTATTACGGGTTTGATTCTTCTTTGATTGCAGATATTAAGCCGACCTTCGCAGAGCAGGGACGTGTAAATGCAATAGCTGCCAAAGAGCTTGGACTGAAAGAAGGGACACCGATTACTTATCGTGCAGGCGACCAGCCTAACAATGCCCTTTCTTTGAATGTGTTTAATCCGGGAGAGATTGCTTCTACGGCAGGAACATCGGGAGTGGTTTATGGCGTGAACGGTGAAGTGAACTATGATCCGCAGTCACGCGTCAATACCTTTGCGCATGTCAATCATACCATAGATCAGACACGTTTGGGAGTATTGCTTTGCATCAACGGAACAGGTATTCTCAACTCATGGGTGAAACGCAACATTGCTCCCGAAGGAATATCTTATAATGAAATGAATGTATTGGCTTCCAAAGCGCCTATCGGCAGTGCGGGAATCAGTATCCTGCCCTTTGGTAACGGTGCCGAACGTATGCTGAATAATAAAGAAATCGGTTGCAGTATCCGTGGACTGGATTTTAATACGCATGGCAAACACCACATTATCCGTGCCGCTCAAGAAGGTATTGTATTCTCTTTTAAATATGGCATTGATATCATGGAGCAAATGGGAATTCCTGTGAAGATGATCCATGCCGGACACGCTAATATGTTCTTGAGTTCTATCTTCCGCGATACTTTGGCGGGAGTCACAGGAGCCACTATCGAGCTTTACGATACAGACGGTTCCGTAGGTGCTGCGAAAGGTGCGGGCATCGGTGCAGGTATCTACAAGGATAACAATGAGGCATTTGCTACGCTTGACAAACTGGATGTGATTGAGCCTAATGTGGCAAAACGCCAGGAATATGCTGACGCGTATGCAAAATGGAAATACCGTCTTGAAAAGTCGATGACCGGTAACATACCGGCTCCGGTTCTATCTTCAGATAAATAATTAACAATTTAAATAATAACCATTTTAAAAATAAAAGAATTATGGCAACAAAAGAATTTTTCCCGGGAATTGAAAAGATTAAGTTCGAAGGTAAAGATAGTAAGAATCCGATGGCATTCCGTTACTACGATGCTGAAAAGGTTATCAACGGTAAGAAGATGAAAGATTGGTTGAGATTTGCTATGGCATGGTGGCATACTTTGTGTGCTGAAGGTGGCGACCAATTCGGTGGCGGAACAAAACAATTCCCTTGGAATAGTAATGCTGACGCTATACAAGCTGCAAAAGATAAAATGGATGCAGGTTTCGAATTCATGCAGAAAATGGGTATCGAATACTACTGTTTCCACGATGTAGACTTGGTTTCTGAAGGTGCAAGCATCGAAGAATACGAAGCTAACTTGAAAGCAATCGTAGCTTATGCAAAACAGAAACAAGCTGAAACAGGCATCAAACTGTTGTGGGGTACTGCCAACGTATTTGGCCATGCACGTTATATGAACGGTGCTGCTACTAACCCTGATTTTGATGTAGTAGCTCGTGCTGCTGTTCAGATCAAGAATGCAATCGATGCAACGATCGAACTGGGTGGTCAGAACTATGTATTCTGGGGTGGCCGTGAAGGCTATATGTCTCTTCTGAATACAGATCAGAAACGTGAAAAAGAACACTTGGCAAAAATGCTGACCATCGCTCGTGATTATGCTCGTGCCCGTGGTTTCAAAGGTACTTTCCTGATTGAACCGAAACCGATGGAACCGACAAAACATCAGTATGATGTAGATACAGAAACAGTAATCGGATTCCTGAAAGCTCATGGCTTGGATAAAGATTTCAAAGTGAACATTGAAGTAAACCACGCAACTTTGGCTGGTCACACTTTCGAACACGAATTGGCAGTAGCAGTAGACAACGGCATGTTGGGTTCTATCGATGCTAACCGTGGTGATTATCAGAATGGTTGGGATACAGACCAATTCCCGATTGACAACTACGAACTGACACAAGCTATGATGCAAATTATCCGCAACGGCGGTTTGGGTAACGGTGGAACAAACTTCGACGCTAAGACTCGTCGTAACTCTACTGACCTGGAAGATATCTTCATCGCTCACATCGCAGGTATGGACGCTATGGCTCGTGCATTGGAAAGCGCAGCTGCTCTGCTGAACGAATCTCCCTATAAGAAAATGTTGGCTGACCGTTACGCTTCATTTGATGGCGGTAAAGGTAAGGAGTTTGAAGATGGCAAGTTGACTTTGGAAGATGTAGTTGCTTATGCTAAAGCAAACGGTGAACCGAAGCAGACTAGTGGTAAACAAGAACTTTATGAAGCAATTCTGAATATGTATTGCTAATTAACCCCACCACAGATTACACGGATTGTCACAGATTGATTTTCTTCTCTCTTATTTTGAATTTTATCTGTGTCAATCTGTGAAATCTGTGGTGATATAAATCCAACTACTACAACACTACTTTATCTACTTATAACCATGATTAATACAACGAACGAGGGTAGTAAACTCTACCTATATTCGATAACCTCTGTCGCCATTTTGGGAGGACTGCTTTTCGGATACGATACAGCGGTTATTTCCGGTGCAGAGAAAGGCTTGGAGGCTTTTTTCCTTTCGGCCTCTGATTTTCAATACAATAAAGTAATGCATGGAATCACATCTTCCAGTGCATTAATTGGCTGTGTACTGGGTGGTGCTTTGTCCGGTATATTTGCTTCCCGTTTGGGACGTCGTAATTCTCTAAGGCTTGCTGCCGTACTCTTTTTCCTTTCAGCATTAGGTTCCTATTATCCGGAAGTCTTATTCTTCGAATATGGAAAGCCGAACATGGATTTGCTGATTGCTTTTAATTTGTATCGTGTTTTGGGCGGTATCGGTGTTGGACTGGCTTCTGCAGTCTGTCCGATGTATATTGCTGAAATTGCTCCTTCTAATATTCGTGGAACGCTTGTATCGTGTAACCAGTTTGCTATCATCTTCGGTATGTTGGTAGTATACTTCGTGAATTTCCTGATTATGGGCGACCATCAAAATCCTATTATTTTGAAAGATGCAGCCGGTGTACTGTCTGTTAGTGCTGAATCTGATATGTGGACTGTTTATGAAGGATGGCGTTACATGTTCGGTTCGGAAGCTTTCCCTGCCGCTTTCTTCGGTCTGTTGTTGTTCTTTGTTCCCAAGACTCCTCGTTATCTTGTATTGATACAGCAGGATGAAAAGGCTTATTCGATCCTTGAAAAGATCAATGGTAAGACAAAAGCACAGGAAATTCTTAATGATATTAAAGCTACTGCTCATGAAAAGACAGAGAAAATCTTTACTTATGGAGTGGCAGTAATTGTGATCGGTATTTTGCTTTCTGTATTCCAACAGGCTATCGGTATTAATGCGGTACTTTATTATGCTCCTCGTATTTTCGAAAATGCAGGTGCAGAAGGAGGTGGCATGATGCAGACAGTTATTATGGGTATTGTAAACATTGTCTTTACATTGGTTGCAATCTTCACAGTAGACCGCTTCGGACGTAAACCACTATTGATAATCGGTTCTATTGGTATGGCTGTAGGTGCATTTGCGGTAGCAATGTGTGATAGCATGGCAATAAAGGGTGTTCTCCCGGTACTTTCAGTGATTGTGTATGCAGCATTCTTTATGATGTCTTGGGGACCGATTTGCTGGGTGTTGATCTCGGAAATATTCCCGAACACCATCCGTGGTAAAGCGGTAGCAATCGCCGTAGCATTCCAATGGATATTCAATTACATTGTATCTTCTACTTTCCCGGCACTGTACGACTTCAGCCCGATGTTTGCATATAGTTTATATGGCATAATCTGTGTGGCTGCTGCCATCTTCGTTTGGCGTTGGGTACCCGAAACGAAAGGTAAGACACTGGAAGATATGAGCAAGCTTTGGAAAAAAAATAAATAAATTAGGTTAGTGTAATTTCATCATGTCATTATGACTTCGGTTTCTTGGCATGGTTCTATTAAGATTATGACATCGTACCAATGGTAGGGTGTCATAATTGTTTTATATACTATTGATAGATAATCACATGTAAAATCATTTAAATGAAGGTATACGAATCGTTTTGCATTTTTGAGTAAATAGATTGTTTGGCTATGCACTTATCTTTGCATTGTGATATTTGTGAGATCGTTTTAATCTATGGATATTGCCAAATGGCATTTTTCTAGTTATAACATATTATTATTGGTTTTTCGTTAGGTAAGATTATGGTTACAGAACAGTATAAAGATGCCATTTATTTCTCAAGTCTTTTTGCTTGGCATTATCCCAATGTTTATAAAGAAATATCAGACATTCTTGTTTACCACCATATAGAGCATGGTACATTACTACACACTAAAGATTATTGGTGTCGAGATTATATGCCAATACAGTGGGGATTTAAGTCTTATATTCAATTTCGCTATGAACCTGATTATTTGAAGGATAAGCCACAGTACAAAACTAATATTATTCCTGTACTTAAAGCTATGAGTAGAGATATGGATATTACACAGTCTCCACTTATTGTTGATGGAGGAAATGTAGTCGTGTGTGAAGCGAATTCAAAGTGGATAGGATCATGTATGAGAGGTCGGAAACCAATTGTCATCATGACAGAAAAGGTCTTTCAGGAAAATTCACAGATTGACCAGAGCGAAGTACTGGCAATACTAAAGGAAAACTTTTATGGAGCAGATATTGTATTTCTACCATGGGACAAATATGATATCTGTGGTCATACAGATGGAATTATTCATAATATTGGTGATGGTAAGATATTGGTCAACTTGAAAGTTTATCCTCCAGAGATAGAACGAGAAATGAGACGTAGATTGAGTGACGATTTTGCCGTTATAGATTTAAAACTTAGCAAATATGATGAAAATAGTTGGGCATATATAAATATGCTTCAGACACGTGATGTAATCATAATTCCCGGACTTGGATTACCTACAGATGGAGAGGCTTTAAGCCAGATAAAAGAATTGCATCCTTCCTATGATGGACGAATTTACCAGATTAATATAGCTCCGATTATAAAGAAATGGGGAGGTGCATTGAATTGTTTGTCTTGGACTGTGACTAAATAATAAGTAGAAAAAATAAAAGAAGTAAGAAATATGGAACTAATTATTGGATTTACAATATTATTTTTGATTGGTGTAAAACTGAATCGATGGATAAATGGTAGCTTTGTCAGATTGTTGTCAACAGGATAAGAATAGCATCACTACGGGATAATTCATTAAATTCAAAATTTATAAAATAAAAATTGTATGACATCAGCGTTATCGACTTTCAAACCTATACTTTATATTGATATGGATAATGTATTAGTTGACTTCCAATCAGGTATTAACAAATTGAGTGAATACGAAAAGAAAGAATATGAGGGACGATATGATGAAGTTCCTAACATTTTTGCGAAAATGTATCCATATAAAGGAGCAATTGATGCTTTCCATCGTTTAGTACGTTTTTATGATGTGTACATTCTTTCCACGGCACCTTGGAATAATCCTTCTGCTTGGTCGGATAAACTTGTATGGGTGAAAAAATGGTTAGGTACATATAGCTATCATAAAAATTTAAACAAAGGAGACTTCTTGATAGATGATCGCCTCAAAAATGGTGCGGAAAATTTTAGTGGTGAATTGATATTATTTGGTTCGGAGCAGTATCCGAATTGGGACTCTGTTGTTGACTATTTGATATCATCTAAGTGAGAAATAAAAAAAAAGTTGATATATTCAGACAACTCTTTACTAAAAAGATTATCTTTACCCAAAGAAATTTAATATTATAATAATCATGGATACTTTGAAAAAAGAAATTGCAATTTTAATACAATGTAGTGACTTTAAGGAAATAGAGAAACAGCTTCAAACAATTAATAAATTGATAGTTACAAATTATATGTTTGAGTTGAGTAATGGGTTGCGGATTTACCCAATTGAAGTAGAAGCTTATTTTAAGCACCCAAAGTTTAATGATGGGTTTGTGCATGGAAATGAACTGCAAAAGAATAATTATGGAAAATTTTATGTTCATCGTACAGGCATGACGAAGAATTCAAAAATTAAAGGTGGCACCAGAGGAGGTATTGATCTTTGCTTATCTGATAGTACTGATATATATTATGGTATCTTGATAAGAAGTGCGCAGTTTGATGATGGCACAATAAAATTCGGACCAAATAATGTTTTAAAATTCATTGTTGAGGATAAGAATTTAGATTATAATACTTTGGAGGAAGAATTTGTTTTAAAAGAAGCTGTTGAAGATTGTCGTGATAGAGAAAATAAATCAATTATTTTACATTCTACACGTGTTGGTTTAGGCAGAAATCAAAGTGATGATTTTAGAGACTCGCAATTGCGAACAATAGCAGGGCCGCTGCTTTCATCTTATGCATATAAAGAAAAGGAAAATGTTTTTAGGCACTATTTTTATGGGGACCTTTAAACCCGGATTCTATCCAAAAATATTTCTATTGATATCCTCGGGTATTGTCCTAAGTCTTTGATAAATAGTGTATATCAGGCATGATAGTTACTAATTTTGTATAAGAGTGATATTTCACCCTTATACAAAATTATTTAATGATTGGAATCCAAACTTCAGTAAGAAGCTCTTTCACATCTGTGTCAGTGGGAGAGTTCAAGTAATGTTCCAAGATTGGAGTTTCTCCTAAGCAATATGATTGCGGTAATTGTTTCAATATTATCTCATAGAAGGCATCTAACAATGCATAATCTCCTTGATGAATATAAACTGCGTATGTACCTTGAGGTAAATCCATATGTTTTATTGGATTAGTAAGAGGAGGATTGGATCCTACTCCTTTTTGAATGGCTATACAAGCGTAAAAACGGCATTTTTCTAATGAAGTAATGTCTGTATCATCATAAGCTATCCCCCAATAATCTTCCTTATCTGGTAATAAAGAGTTTTCTTTAGCATATTTATATAGGCAATCCCAAGTGTATGTCTCAAAAGCAACTGTGCTACAAGTGTCATAATTGCCAATATAAGATAAAAATAAGACAGGTATTGTTTCTGATTCCACTATGCGGTAAGGAGAAATACATGAAGGATAAGTATGACTTGTTTCCAATAATTTCTTTTGTAGTTCTCGAGGAGTGAGATTGTATTTTTTTTGAAGTGTATTATTTAAAGCTGACTGGTTAGCAAATCCAATATATTCATATATTTCAGCTATACTTTTTTTATTATCTTTGAGTAATTGCTGGGCGTATTCCATACGTGTGCGAATGATATATTGATGTATTGTTTCGCTAGTGTAAGCTTTAAACATCAGCTGAAGATTGCGAGCAGACATGCATGCTATTTTAGCTAATTCTGGTATAGACATCAAACGATTGAACTCATCAGCAGTTTTACCTGTCCAATTCTTTTGTATCATGGAATTTAGATAATGAAGAATAGTCTCGATTTGTCCTTGATAGGAGAATTTGTTGGAATTCATATCTTTTCTTTATCTTTTGGGGTACTCTTTTATCATGATTGATATTCGCAAAGATAGTATTTATATGCTCATCCTATATGAAAATGATTCAAAAGTTGATTCTGTCTTGAGCATATTGACTTCGAAATATCAATGTAATAAAAGACATGATTATTACAATGATTTCTCATATCCGTTTCTGGCTTAAAAAATATTTCTTTGGAAAATCTAATTGTTTTATCTTTGAAATTTTCCAGATTAGAGAGAAGTGGATAGAAGAAGTAGAATCAAATAAAAGCAGCTATTTTCCGCAGCTAAAGCAATGCTTTAGCCTACTTAAAGCGCCGCTTTCCTTCTCTTAAAACGCTGCTTTTTTTCTTTCTGCTTAAGCTGTATTCTCTATATATAAGAAACATTTATTTAATCTACTCCTTCATTTTTCTTCTGAATTACCAGTAAATAAGAATTTTGTGGGTGAAGGAGTGCTTCTTCACCTTTGGAATTTGCAGAAAAAGAATACATAAAATAGATAATACAATAAAATATATATTTGTGTAAAAGATATTATCGTTCGATTATTCCTTTTGACTATTAAATGAATTGATGTTAGAAAATATCTATTTGATTTTTTTTGTTTTTCAATTTATTAGAATAACTTTGATGAATATACTTATAGCTAACATTGTCCGCCATTCTTTATTCTCACAAATTAGTTGATTATTTTTTATATTGTTACTATTATGATTAGAATTATAGCTAGTATAAGGTTATAGAAGGATGGTCGTAGAACCCCATGTTATAGTGGGTATCGACCTTTATTTGATTTTATTGAG
>OGHZ01000177.1_pt1 | contig 56306 bp, 51 predicted proteins | sample 1571661 | NCBI WGS metagenome assembly OGHZ01 (sample SAMEA2582040, study PRJEB24529) | metagenome | biome: Human gut stool | place: China | collected 2011 | reverse complement strand
CAAGGTGGATATGAAAAAGCTGTCCGACGAGTATGACGAGCTGGAACAGGCGCACAACACCACCTATGGCGAGTTTAAGACCGTCAGAGACGATTTACACCGTCTTTGGAAGGTCAAGTCATGTGTAGATACTGCCGCCCGATTTAACGAGCGTACAGAGGAACAAATGCACCAAAATCGGCCCCAAACACGACACAAAAAGGAGGATATATCCCGATGAATTACACCCAAGCACAGATCGACCGGGCAAACGCCGTCAGTCTGGAAGATTTTCTCCGCACACAGGGAGAGACGCTTATCAAAAGCGGACGGGAATACCGCTGGAAAGAACATGACAGCCTGACCGTCCGGGGAAACAAGTGGTTTCGCCACAGCCAGAGCAAGGGCGGCTATCCCATTGATTTTGTCATGGAGTTTTACGGCAAGTCCTTTCCCGAAGCTGTCCAGCTCCTGACCGGCGAAAGCGGCGAGGGGCAGACCGAAGCCAGCACAGCACCGCCCACAGCGTTCCACTTGCCCTTGCACAACAGGACAGCCGACAGAGCAATTCAATATCTCACAGAAAGCCGAGGTCTCAACAAAACGCTTGTTGAGGCTTTTCTTCTTTCCGGGGATATTTACGAGGACGCAAAGCGGCACAATGTTGTGTTTGTCGGCAGAGACCGAAGCGGTACGCCGAGATACGCCCATGTGCGAGGAACGGCAGACCCATTCAGACAGGACATTGTCGGGTCTGACAAATCCTATCCGTTCCGACACGAGGGTAATGGCAATCAGCTCTTTGTCTTTGAAGCGCCGATTGACCTGTTATCGTTTATCTGCCTTTATCCGCAGGATTGGCAGACAAGAAATTATCTTGCCCTGGGCGGCGTTTCGGGCAAAGCCCTTGACCGTTTCCTTTCTGAACGCAAGGACACCCGAAAAGTGTTCCTCTGCCTTGACAGCGACACCGCAGGAAGCGATGCCTGTACCCGACTGGCACAGTCCATTCCCGGCGAGATCGCCGTCATTCGCCTTGTCCCGGCAAGGAAAGACTGGAACGATGTTCTCCGTCAGCAAGGGGACATTCCCAGCCGCAAATTCATAGCCGAGACAATCACGCTGCGAGAGCTGCCCACCGCCCAGCCTGTCCCCATGCTCCGTATGGCAGATGTGGAGCTGACGAGCGTGGATTGGCTATGGTTTCCGTATATCCCCTTTGGAAAGCTGACGATCATACAGGGCAACCCCGGCGAGGGCAAGACCTACTTTGCCATGCGTCTTGCGGCGGCTTGCACCAACCGAAAGCCCTTACCCGGTATGGAGACACTTGAGCCTTTCAATATCATCTATCAGACCGCCGAGGACGGTCTGGGCGATACCGTTAAGCCCCGGCTGATGGAAGCTGACGCAGACCTTGAACGAGTGCTTGTCATTGACGATAGAGACACGCCGCTGACCCTTGCCGATGAGCGCATAGCAAGGGCAATCCGAGAGAACAACGCAAGGCTGGTTATCATTGACCCGGTGCAGGCGTTTCTGGGCGCAGATGTGGACATGAACCGGGCAAATGAAGTCCGTCCCATCTTCCGTAGTCTGGGAGACATTGCACAGGCTACCGGATGCGCTATCGTGCTGATCGGACACCTGAACAAAGCCGCAGGAACGCAAAGCACCTATCGGGGATTAGGGTCTATCGACATTACGGCGGCAGTCCGCAGTCTGCTTTTTATCGGCAAGCTGAAGGACAGCCCCACAACGAGGGTGCTTATCCATGAGAAAAGCTCCCTTGCGCCGCCCGGACAGTCCCTTGCCTTTTCTCTGGGAGACGAGAAAGGCTTTGAATGGATAGGAGCTTATGACATTACCGCTGACGAGCTTCTTGCCGGGACAGACACCGCCAAGACCGAGAGCAAGACCGCACAGGCGCAAATGCTCATTTTGGAACTGCTTGCAGATGGAAAGCGTATGCCGAGTGCAGAGCTGGAAAAGACGGTCAATGAGCGTGGGATTTCCTCACGCACCATGAGAACGGCAAAGAGCCGTATCGGGGACAGACTTGTGACCGAGAAAGACGGCACAGCATGGGTCTGCTATCTCCGAAACTGACAACAGGAACACGGCAAGCGTGGCAAAGACGGCAAGGTTTTTATAGATACCTTAATGTTGCCGCCTTGCCTTGTTCCCTCATACCGACACCGCCCGATGATGAACAGTCACCGGGCATTTTTCATTTACAGGAGGATTTTGAATGAACAATACCGCAACTAACACCGCCACTTGCCCGACTGTCAGAAAGCAGATCGGCAAGACAACCTATATCGTCCGTGTCCATTTCAGCCAGACCGCAAAAGAGACGATGGAGGACAAAATCAAGCGTCTGCTCCGTGAGGAAGTCCGCAAAATGTGACTTCTTTGTGAATTTGATGAAAAAGTCCTTGACTTTTCGTCTCTGGAAAGACAGCGAAATCAATCTTGATTAGCTGCGGTGCGAGGTTAGCACCATTTGATATTAAGGAGCTGCGTGACCTTATGGAATATGACGAGCTGGAGCTTGATACTCTGGGAGAGGAAAAGACAGCATTATTCGTTATTATTTCCGATACCGATACCACATTTAATTTTGTGGTATCAATCATGTATTCACAGCTATTTAACCTGCTTTGTGATAAAGCAGATGATGTTTATAACGGAAGACTCCCGGTTCATGTGCGTATGCTCCTTGATGAGTTTGCGAACATCGGGCAGATTCCACAGTTTGAGAAGCTGATCGCTACAATCCGTAGCCGTGAAATATCAGCTTCTATTATTTTGCAGTCAAAATCCCAGCTCAAGGCGATTTATAAGGACAATGCAGACACTATAGAGGGCAACTGTGATACCACCTTATTCCTTGGAGGAAAGGAAAAGACCACGTTAAAAGAGTTGGCGGAAGTATTGGGTAAAGAAACGATTGACCTTTATAATACCTCGGATACAAGAGGTACGAGCCAGTCCTACGGTCTGAATTATCAAAAGACCGGAAAAGAGCTTATGAGTCAGGATGAGATAGCGGTCATGGATGGCGGAAAATGTATCATGCAGCTTAGGGGCGTGAGACCCTTTTTCTCAGATAAGTTTGATATAACAAAGCACAAGCGGTACAAAGAGCTGTCCGATTTTGACCCGAAAAATGCCTTTGACATTGAGGACTATGTGAAGCATCAGCATCGCATGAAAGTCACACCGGACACAGAGGTAGATGATGCCTTTGATTGTGGAGAAGTTGAGGGCGATACAACTAAATAGCGACTTTTGGACAGAATGTCCTAAAGTGCAGAACTTACAACTGAATATGGAACCATTAACCTCTGGACATTGTGTCCAGAAGAAAAAGAGTTTTGTTGTGTATTTTCATACATCTCAAAACTCTTTCTTTTTGAAAAAATTAAGAGAAAGAACGAGGGAAAATCCTCTGCTCGTTAGAGAACTCGCATTTTCCTTCGGAAAACAAGGAGGATTATTAAAATGTCATTTTTTACAACAGCAGTAACAGGATTAAAGACGGTAGTAACCGCAATCGGAGCAGGTGTAGGCGTGTGGGGAGTTATCAATCTCCTGGAGGGCTATGGTAATGATAACCCTGGTGCAAATGCTCATGTACGGTAGAGAAGCACAAAGCAAAACAAGGATAGCCAGCCCTGCCACTATTCCGAAGTCAGGGGAACGCAATAGAAAAATTCATAGCTGTATGCTATACTTAATTAGCATTTGAACATATCAAGCTGACACAGCAATCTCTTTACTTGCCGTTAATGCGCGTCTACCAATAGTCCGCACAAAGCAAGAGTAGCGTAAAGGTATAAAAATTTCAAACTTCTTTGTAACGAAATTCCGATTTCTCCGTCTAACCTATGAAGCTGAAGGAGGTGATGACAAGTATGGACTATGAAAAGCTCTATAAAGCCTACTATTTACAGGTATACTCGTATACTATTTCTCTTGCCAAAAATCGTGAGATAGCAGAGGAAATCACGCAGAACACATTCTATAAGGCTGTTTCTACAACATCACAATTCAAAGGTAAGTCAGATGAATTGACATGGCTCTGCTCCATAGCAAAAAACCTTTACCATGATGAAATGCGAAGCCGTCAGCGAGTAGCTGATGTGAGTGAAATCAATGACTTGCCATCAAATGAAAATGTTGAGAACTCAGTTGCAGATTCTGACATGGCGTTCCGCATACACCTCGTTCTTCACCGTTTGGAAGAACCATACAAAGAAGTCTTTCAGCTTCGCGTATTCGGGGAACTATCTTTTTCACAAATCGCTGCAATTTTTGGAAAAACAGAATCATGGGCGAGAGTTACTTATCATCGTGCAAAGCTAAAAATTCAAGAAAGGATGGATGAAAAGCATGAGTAAACAATGCGATATTGTTCGAGATATTCTTCCGCTGTATGTTGACGGTGCTTGCAGCGAAGCAAGCGCAGAGATGGTAAAAGAGCATTTGAACGCCTGTGCTGACTGTAACGCAATTTATCAGAAATTGCTTTCTCACACGAGCGAAGATGTTCTTCACGAAGAAAGCGAAAGCGTTATTATGCGCCATGAGGCAAAAGAAAAGCAGAGAGGCAGAAAAAAGATAACGATTGCTGTTCTCGTTTCCATCGCTCTTTGTATCATTGCAATTTTTACAGCTCTCTTTCTGTTACCTATAAACATTGCTTATGAGCCTGTCAAAATCGACTTCCCATTTGAGGTTGAAGATGTCGAAAACGTTGAAATGTACCACTATGACGGAGTGCCTGCATCAGCAGAAAAGAAAGTAGTTGTTGCTGAAAATGATATAAAGACCCTGTATGATAAGTTCAAGGGCTTATCCCTAAAAGACAAAACGACTGAGGAAACTGCCGGAGCAGATGTGACCAGCTTTAGATTTAACCTCTCAGATGGAACAAGCTACGATTTGATTTACGCCTGCTATGGGGTTAAAAACGGCGAATTGAAGTCAGCAGCAGGCGGTTTTAAGTATTTCACAAGTGCGGATATCGGCTCTTATTGGAACAATTTGAATACGGAACTTGAGGCAATTCCTATCAATGAGAGTGAATTGCCGTGAGCAGATAGCAAACCCAGCCGAGCCTGTCAACGGTCAAGATGAACGGCGCAAATGCGCCGCCGTTGACAGCCCCGCCCGTCTTTGCTGTTCGGTAATCAAGAGGGCGACAGCACAAGATGCTGCCGCCCTCTGCCATTATTCAGAAAGGGGGATTTTCCATGACCGAACACGAAAAGTATCAAGAACATATCCGGCATACACACGATGCCTTTTGCAAGACTGTTATTCGCCACGCTGCCATAGACGCAGCCCGGAGCATACGGAGCCGCCGCAAGCGGGAAATCTCGCTTGAATATCTGATAGAAGAAAAACACTATCCATTCAGTACCACAGATAAATACTTTGCGGAGCAATCCGGCATGACCAGCTATCCGCTTTTCGTCTGTGGTCAGATGGTGCTTTTGGAAAGTCCAGAGCTTGCCGCAGCCCTGTCCGCACTATCACAGATGGAACAGGAAATCATTTTCTTGTACTACTTCCAACGATTGACGCATAGGGAGATTGGACGGAGATATGGACGGGCTGGCAACACAACCGGGCGGCGTATTCAGATGATTTTACGGCGGCTACGGGCAGAGTTGGAGGGTTTGTCCTATGAGCCAGCTACTTCCCTATGAGACAATCGTTAAGGCAAGCGAGGGCGACCCGGAAGCTGTTGCCGCCGTCCTATCCCATTATGCGGGATATGTCCGCTCTTGTGCGAAAATGGACGGACAGATTAACACGGATATGCAGGAGCATATCGTCAGGCAACTGATAGAAAGCCTGTTGAAGTTCCGCTTTGACCGCTAAACAGAAAAGTTGTATAATTAGAGCCTGACAAATTAAACTTCAATGAGGGTAGAGCAAATGGAACAGATTATCAATTATAGAGACATACCCACAGATAAAAGGATTGACATATTAAATGCTCTTGAGCGAATAGGTTTTTTTCCGGCATACGGCGGCGTGAGAACAATGCAGCAAATTATGGAAAAGTCAGTTCCAGGTTCAGGCCCACAATTCTATTTCGTTTTCCGTGAAAATGAGTTGATAGGGTACAATTTTCTCATTGGGGACACTAAGAAATATAAAGCGTTCCCATGGCTTGCTATTAGCAATATGGATGAGCAGAAGTTGACTGTTTGTGAAGAACTGATGAAAATACAAATTGCCTTTTTTGAAGAACTCGGAATGCAAAAGATAGCAGATCATTGCGTTAGGATTATGGAAGATTACAGAAAAGGAATTGGAAAGCGGAAAGAAAGCGATTGCAGATAAATTCCATTTGAAAAACGGCTGACAATTTAATACCGCCGCCCATCACAGCGGTAGATAAGCAGTAAATCTTGAAAAGGTTTACTGCTTTTTTTGCGCCCATTTTCAAAAATCTTTGGCAAACCACACCGCCGGATTGTTGTAGGGAGCAGACAGGGAAAACAAAACAATTTCCGCTGCGTTTGCCAAAACGACCCCTTTTCACCGTTGTAGTGGTGAACAGCGGGCAGAACACGCCGCCGCAATCGCTATATTGGTGGAGCAAGCCAGTATATCCGCAAACCAGAGCCGCCGAGGAAAGCGGTAGTTTTTTAGAGCAAGATTCTACCACGGTGCCAAAATCCGCATATCTGCGGTTTTGCCCCCTTTGGTAAATCTTGTTGGGGAGTGCCTTCCCCAAACCCTGCTCATGCGCCCTGTCGGGCGAGAAAGGAGGTCAACGCTTGAAGAAAAAATACAACACGCCCCACCGCTGCCATGTGGTCAAAACCCGCATGACCGAGGAAGAATACGCCGACTTTACCGAGCGGCTGAAACACTATGACATGAGCCAAGCCGAATTTATCCGGCAAGCCATTACACGGGCGACCATTCGCCCCATCGTTACCGTTTCCCCGGTCAATGATGAACTGTTGTCCGCCGTTGGCAGGCTGACCGCCGAATATGGAAAAATCGGTGGCAACCTCAATCAGATTGCCCGCGCCCTCAACGAGTACGGCACACCATACAACGCCCTGTCCGTTGAAGTCCGCGCCGCCATTTCTGACCTTGCTGCCTTGAAGTCTGAAGTCCTGCGAAAGGTAGGTGACGCTGTTGGCAACATTCAAACATATCAGCTCTAAAAATGCGGACTATGGCGCAGCCGAGCAGTACCTCACCTTTGAACATGACGAGTTTACCATGAAGCCCACCCTTGATGAAAACGGGCGGCTCATGCTCAGGGAGGACTATCGAATAGCCACGCTGAACTGCGGCGACGAGGATTTTGCCGTTGCCTGTATGCGCTCCAATCTCCGCTATGGGAAGAACCAGAAGCGGGAAGATGTAAAAAGCCACCACTACATTATCAGCTTTGACCCACGGGACGCGGTGGACAACGGTTTGACCGTAGACCGGGCGCAGGCGTTGGGCGAGGAATTTTGCCGGAAGCAGTTTCCTGGACACCAAGCCATTGTCTGCACCCACCCGGACGGACACAACCACAGCGGCAATATCCATGTGCATATCGTTATCAATTCTCTGCGGATAGCCGAAGTTCCATTCTTGCCCTATATGGACAGACCGGCAGACACCCGCGCCGGGTGCAAACACCGCTGCACAGACGCGGCGATGGAATACTTCAAAGCCGAAGTCATGGAGCTGTGCCACCGGGAAAATCTCTATCAAATCGACCTTTTGCATGGCAGCAAAAGCCGCATTACCGAGCGTGAGTATTGGGCGCAGCGGAAAGGGCAGGCAAAGCTGGACAAGGAAGCTGCCGCCTTGCCAGCCGAGGAGCAGCCAGCCAAGCCCACGAAGTTTGAAACGGACAAGGAAAAATTGCGGCAGGCCATACGCACCGCGCTGTCCTCTGCCGCAAGCTATGGCGAGTTCGCCGCCGTTCTCTTGCAACAGGGCGTGACGGTCAAGGAGAGCCGAGGGCGGCTATCCTACCTCACGCCGGACAGGACAAAGCCCATTACCGCCCGCAAGCTGGGAGATGATTTTGACCGCGCTGCCGTTCTTGCCCTTTTGGAACAGAACGCCCACAGAGCCGCCGAGCAGACCGCAACCGTACCCGAATACCCCCGCAACATAAGGGAGCGTTTGCAGGGCAAAAAAGCTGTCCAAACCACCCCGGAAAAGGACGGTATTCAGCGCATGGTTGACCGGGCAGCGAGGCGAGCGGAGGGAAAGGGCGCGGGCTATGACCGCTGGGCGGCAGTCCACAATCTGAAACAAATGGCGGCTACCGTTGCCGCCTACGGGCAGTACGGCTATTCGCCGGAGGAGCTGGACGCAGCCCTTGTATCCGCCAATGCGGATTTACAGGACAGCACCGCCAAGCTGAAAGCCCTGGACGCTGCTATCCGGGAGAAAAAGGAACTTCAGACACAGGTGCTTGCCTATGCCAAGACCAAGCCTGCCCGTGACGGTCTGAAAGCGCAGAAAACGGAAAAAGCCCGCAGCGCCTACCGGGAACGGCACGAAAGCGATTTTATCATAGCGGACGCAGCCACCCGTTATTTTCGGGCGCATGGCGTTTCCAAGCTGCCAAGCCATAAAGCCCTGCAAGCGGAAATCGAGCAGCTTACCGCCGAAAAGAACGCCCATTACAACGAATACCGGGAGAAAAAAGCCCGTGTCAAGGAGCTGCATACCGTGAAAAGCAATCTTTCTCAAATCCTGCAAGGCGAGAAAGACAGAGAGAAAAAGCACGAACATGAGCGTTAAAAACCGCCCCGAAACGATACCAAAACGGGGATATGCCCTGCACCCTATCCGCAATACTGCCCACCTTTGAAACGGGGCGCACAGCGCAGGAAATCCCCGAAAATGACACCGAGAAACTACATTTTTACCGACCTATCCGCTTATACCAGCGGAAACGGCAGAAAGGAGCGAGAAATGCCACGCATGAGCAAAAAGCGGCGGTTGGAATGGAGCTTTTTCCTCAACCACCGAAACCGTATTACCTACAATGACCTTTGCCGGGGCTGCACACACGGCTGCAAGCAGAGCTTCCGGGCGATTATCGTCCTCTGCCCCCGGTATTTCTCTAAGAGATGGAAACACAGGGAGGACACCGCCAATGGCAGATAACCGCAAATATTACTACCTCAAACTGAAAGAAAACTTCTTCGACAGCGATTCCATTGTGCTGTTGGAGGACATGAAAGACGGGATTTTGTATTCCAATATCCTCTTGAAGCTGTACTTAAAATCGCTGAAAAATGGCGGCAGATTGCAGCTTGACGAGCATATCCCCTATACCGCCCAGATGATAGCCACGCTGACCCGTCACCAAATCGGGACGGTGGAACGGGCATTAGCCATCTTCCAGCAGTTAGGGCTTGTGGAGCAGCTTGACTGCGGGCTGCTTTATATGACCGACATCGAGCTGATGATCGGTCAATCCTCTACCGAAGCGGAACGGAAACGCGCCGCAAGGCTTGAAAATAAGGCACTTTTGCCGCCGCGGACAAATGGCGGACATTTGTCCGACATTCGTCCACCAGAGATAGAGATAAAGAAAGAGATAGATATAGAGTTAGAAAAAGAGGGAGAGTTAAAGGGACAAGCCCTCGCCCGCAGCTATGGCAGATATGAGAATGTATTTCTGACTGATACGGAGCTTTCCGAACTGCAAGCGGAGCTGCCCGAAAAATGGGCGTACTACATTGAGCGGCTTTCCGGCTATATCGCGTCCACGGGCAAGAAATATAAAAACCACGCCGCCACTATCCGCAGATGGGCGGCAGACGATACCGCAAAGGCTGCCCCGAAAAAGGGCATACCCGAATACACCTGCAAGGAGGGCGAGAGCTTATGAGTAATCTGTTTACAGAACGAGTTTTGAATATGGCGGCTGTTACCCCACAGCCGGAGGACTACACGGGCGAGGACGGACTGCTTTACTGCGGCAAGTGTCACACTCCGAAAGAAGCCTACTTCCTGGAAAAGCAAGCCGCCCTGTTTGGGCGTGACCGCCACCCGGCAGAATGTGACTGCCAGAAAGCCCAGCGTTTGGAGCGTGAAGCCGCCGAACAGCGCAGAAAGCACCTTAACACCGTGGAGGACTTGAAACGCCGGGGATTTACCAATCCTACCATGCAGGAATGGACTTTCGCCAACGACAACGGGAAATGCCCGCAAATGGAGATTGCACACTTCTATGTGGAGCATTGGGAAATCATGCGCGAGGAAAATATCGGCTATCTGCTATGGGGCAAGGTCGGCACAGGAAAAAGCTATTTTGCCGGGTGTATCGCTAATGCCCTCATGGAGCAGGAAGTCGCTGTCCGCATGACGAACTTCTCTGCGATTTTGAATGACCTGACCGCCAGCTTTGAGGGGCGCAACGAGTATATCGAGCGTCTTTGCCGTTTTCCTCTGCTTATCATTGATGATTTTGGAATGGAGCGCGGCACAGAGTACGGTTTAGAACAGGTCTACAATGTGATTGACAGCCGCTACCGCAGCCGCAAGCCCTTAATCGTTACCACCAATCTGACATTGGACAGCCTGCAAAATCCGCTGGACACCGCCCATGCCCGGATTTATGACCGCCTTTTGGAAATGTGCGCCCCTATCCTCTTTACGGGAGAGAACTTCCGCCGTGAAACGGCGCAAGCCAAGCTGAACAGACTAAAAGAATTGATGAAATGAAAGGAGTTGCCTATGGCAGAGAACAAGCAGAACACCACCCCGGAACGCCGCCCGGACTGCGTGACAGAGATCCGCATGGGCAACACCGTCCTTGTCGTTTCCGGCTTTTTCAAAAAAGATACCACCGACACAGCAGCCGATAAGATGATGAAAGTGCTGGAGGCGGAAGCCGCCGCAGGACACAAAGCCCAGCTTTCGCCCTAACGCTACAAGCCGCACAGAAAAATCGTCATTTTACCGGGCGGTAAAGAAGCAGAAGCCGCTATACAGACAGCCGCCCCATGTGGTATAATCGAAATACGGAATAGTGGGGCTGGCTGTCGGAAACGGAGGATTTTATGTTAAGACAGACCACCCAGAAAATCACTGCCCTTTATCCAAGACTATCCCATGAGGACGAGCTGCAAGGCGAAAGTAATTCCATTTCCAACCAGAAGCGTATCCTTGAAACCTACGCAAAGCAGAACGGCTTTTCCAATCTGCGCTGGTACACGGACGATGGCTATTCTGGTGCGAACTTCCAAAGACCGGGCTTTCAATCCATGCTTGCGGACATTGAAGCCGGGAAAGTGGCTACCGTTATCGTAAAGGATATGTCACGGTTAGGGCGAAACTACCTGCAGGTGGGAATGTATACCGAGATGATTTTCCCACAAAAAGGAGTCCGCTTTATCGCCATCAACGATGGAGTAGACAGCGCACAGGGCGACAATGATTTTGCCCCTCTGCGGAACATTTTCAACGAATGGCTGGTGAGAGATACGAGTAAGAAAATCAAAGCTGTAAAACGGTCAAAAGGCATGAGCGGCAAGCCTGTTACGAGCAAACCCGTGTACGGCTACCTCATGGACGAGGACGAAAACTTCATCATTGACGAGGAAGCCGCACCCGTGGTCAAGCAGATATACCGTCTGTGCCTTGCCGGGAACGGTCCGGCCAAGATAGCCCGTATGCTGACCGAGCAGGAAATCCCAACGCCGGGAACGCTGGAATACCGCAGGACGGGCAGCACACGCCGCTATCACCCCGGCTATGAGTGCAAATGGGCGACAAATACCGTGGTGCATATCCTTGAAAACCGGGAGTACATGGGCTGTTTGGTGAACTTCAAGACGGAGAAACCGTCCTACAAGACCAAGCACAGCATAGAAAATCCCATTGAGAAACAGGCAATTTTCGAGAACCACCATGAGCCTATCATCGACACCCAGACATGGGAGCGTGTGCAGGAATTACGCAAACAGCGCAAGCGTCCGAACCGCTATGATGAAGTGGGCTTGTTCTCTGGTATGCTCTTTTGCGCGGACTGCGGCAGCGTCATGTATCAGCAGCGTTACCAGACCGATAAGCGGAAACAGGACTGCTATATCTGCGGGAACTACAAAAAGCGCACCCATGACTGCACCGCACATTTTATCCGCACCGACCTTTTGACTGCGGGCGTTCTCTCCAATCTACGGAAAGTGACGAGCTATGCGGCAAAGCATGAAGCCCGGTTTATGAAGCTGCTGATCGAGCAGAACGAGGACGGCGGCAAACGCCGGAACGCCGCCAAGAAAAAGGAACTGGAAGCTGCCGAAAAGCGTATCGGTGAACTTTCCGCTATTTTCAAGCGGCTGTATGAGGACAGCGTAAGCGGTCGCATTTCTGACGAGCGTTTCACGGAGCTTTCGGCAGACTATGAAGCCGAACAGCAGGAATTGAAAGAGCGTGTTGCCAGAATACAGGCGGAGCTTTCCAAAGCACAGGAAGCTACCGTAAACGCAGAAAAGTTTATGAACATTGTCCGCAAGCACATGAACTTTGAAGAACTGACCCACACCCTCTTACGTGAGTTTGTAGAGAAAATCGTTGTGCATGAGTGCAGCTACGATGAAAACGGCACACGCAGACAGGATATTGAGATTTACTATTCTTTCGTCGGCAAGGTGGACTTGCCCGAATGACCGCCTGCCCTATCCGATACCAAAGACAAGTACCGGATAGGAAAGGCAAAATTTTTTACACTTCTATTACTTCTTTATCACACATAAGCAAAGTCACAGGGTATCAAACAGCTCATGTCCGGGGGCGGTATCATTATCGTAGCACAGACGGTGATTCCACAGCTTTCAACGCTGTTCTCATAATTCATGGGGTCAATTATTGAAAAAATCACTGAATTTATAAAGGAAATGCTGCAAGGATGGGTGCTGGACAATCTCGAAACGATGTTTACTGACGTGAATACGAAAGTAGGAACAATCGCCGGAGAGGTTGGGCAGACACCCAGCTCTTGGAACGCAGGTATTTTTTCCATGATAGACAACCTGTCAGATACAGTCATGGTGCCCATAGCGGGGATGATCATTAGTGCGATTCTCTGCTATGAGCTGATTAGCATGGTAATGGATAAGAATAACATGCATGAGATGGGAAGCGAGTTTTTCTTCCGTTATCTTGTGAAAGCATGTATTGCGGTATTGCTTGTCAGCTATACATCTGACATTACCATGGCAATTTTTGATGTGGGCAACCATATCGTTACAAGTGCGGCAGGAGGCATTACAGGCTCCACAACACTTGATGTGACGAGTACATTACAATCCATGTTTAACAGCCAGCTCTCCACCATGGGGATAGGCGAACTGATTGGACTTGGAATAGAGACCATGATTGTCAGCTTATGTATGAAAATCATTTCCCTGCTAATCACCGTCATGCTATATGGGCGAATGATTGAAATATACCTTTATGTTTCAGTGGCTCCGGTTCCGTTTGCAACACTTAGTAACCGGGAATGGGGCGGTATCGGAAGTAATTATATCAAGGGACTTTGTGCTTTGGCATTTCAGGGATTTTTCATCATGGTATGTGTGGCAATCTATGCGGTGCTGGTATCCAGCGTTGCGGTTGCGAGCAATCTACATACGGCTTTGTGGTCAGTGGCAGCATATACCGTTATCCTGTGCTTCAGCTTATTTAAGACAGGTTCCCTTAGCAAATCTATTTTTAATGCACATTAAAGCAGCGTTATATCAGGAAGGAGGCTGTTTATGGCAATATCAGTCGCAGTGCCGAAGAATTTAAGCGGTATCAAGACAAAGGTGGCAATGAATCTGACAAAACGTCAGCTCATCTGTTTTGGTGCGGCAGGTGCGGTTGGGATTCCTTTTTATATCTTTACCAAAGATATCATCGGGACACAGGCATCCGCACTGATCATGGTGGCTGTCATGCTGCCGTTTTTCTTTCTGGCAATGTATGAAAAGGACGGCTTTCCGGCAGAAAAGATTCTGTACTTTATGATAAGACAGAAATTTCTCACGCCGGGAATACGCCCCTATAAATCAGAAAATCTCTACAATCAGTTAGAGGAACAGGAGAAAATGAAGAAGGAGGTGCGTTACCTTGAAGCAAAAGCCAAAGGCAAAACCGCAGGGCAGTAAAGGGAAAAATACCAAGCCTAAAGCGGGCTTAAGTTTTTCTGAAAAGAAAAGGCTGAAAGAGCTTCAGCGTACTCTTGCAGGAAACCATAAGGAACAGGAGAAGCCTACTACGGCACAGAATACCATTACTTTTAAAAAGATGTTCCGTGATGGTATCTGTCAGGTGACATCTGATTTCTACACAAAGATGGTGGAATTTTATGATATTAACTATGACCTTCTGGAAGTAGAGGACCAGGGGGAGATTTTAGAGGAGTACAGCAAGCTCATCAATTACTTTGACCCGTCTATCAGATTTGAACTGTTTTTATTTAACAGACAGGTCAATGAGCAGACGCTGATAGACCAGTTTGACATTCCTTTGCAGGGAGATGATTTTGACGATATCCGAGAGGAATATACGGAAATGTTAAAGAAACAGGCTGCAAAGGGCAACAACGGTATCATTAAATCAAAATATCTTATTTTTGGTACGGAGTGTAAGGGATATAAGGAAGCGAAATCAAAACTGAATAACATTGAAAAGGATGTTATCAAAAACTTATTAAACCTTGGAACCCACGCCAAAAGCCTTGACGGAAAGGAGCGATTGCGTATCCTGCATGAGTATTTTAATCAGGATACCATGGAGCCTTTCCGTTTTTCATTTAAGGAGCTGGCAGAGTCCGGTAAGAGTGTAAAGGACTACATAGCACCGCCGGGCTTTGACTTCCGTTATCCGAGTCGGTTTAAGGCAGGAAAGATGTATGGCAGTGTCCATTATCTGGATATCATTGCACCACGTTTTAATGATGAGCTGTTAAAGAAGCTCCTTGATATTGATGATAACCTGACCATTACCATGCACATGCAGACGATGGACCCGGTCAAGGCAATCAAGATGTTAAAGGGTGCTTTGACCAACATTCAGAAGATGAAGATTGAGGAGCAGAAAAAGGCAGTCCGAAGTGGCTATGACATGGATATTCTTCCTACAGATATTATCACTTATGAAAAGGATACGCTGGAACTGCTTGACGATCTGAACACCAGTAACCAGAAGATTATCAAAATGACTTTCTTAATTACCTGTTATGGCAGGAGCAAAAGGGAGCTAGAAAATATTACACAGAGGGTGTCCGGCATTATCCAGCAGGCAAACTGTAACTTAAGATGTTTGCAGTATTTACAGGAACAGGGGCTTATGGCTTCCGCACCGATTGGATGCAATGATACGGGAATTGAGCGTGTGCTTACCACAAAGAGTACCGCTATTCTTGTGCCGTTCTGTACGCAGGAATTATTTATGCCTGCACCGGCAATCTACTATGGTTTAAATGCCCTGTCAAACAACATGATCATGGCAGACAGAAAGCGGCTTCGTACACCAAACGGAGTGATTTTAGGAACACCGGGTAGTGGTAAGTCCTTTAGTGCAAAGAGGGAGATTTTATCCTGCTTTCTTATGACAAGGGATGATGTGATTATCTGTGATCCGGAGGGCGAGTATTTTGCCCTTGTAGGAGCTTTGCATGGGCAGGTGGTAAAGCTGGCAACCAATTCCAAAGATTATCTGAACCCGATGGATATTCAGTTAAGCCATAAGGGGGATAAGGAAGCTCTTAAATTAAAGAGTGATTTTATCATTACCCTGTGTGATCTGATTGCCGGAGGGAAGGACGGTCTGGAGAATGATGAGAAGGGTATCATTGACGAATGTATCCGTCATATCTATGATGCTTATTTTGAAAATCCGATACCGGAGAATATGCCTATCCTTGAGGATTTGTATAATGCCCTTTTAGACCATAAGAATGCGAAAGCAGAGCGTATTGCCAATTCCCTTGTACTGTATGTGCATGGTTCGCAGAATTATTTTAATCACCGCACTAACGTGGACAGTAAGAACCGTATCATGTGCTTTGATATCAGGGATTTGGGAAACCAGTTGAAAGAGCTGGGTATGCTCATCGTGCAGGATGCCGTATGGAACAGGGTGTCGCAGAACAGGGAGAGAAAAATCGCTACTCGTTATTACTGTGATGAGTTCCACCTTCTTTTAAAGGAGAGACAGACTGCCATTTATTCGGTGGAAATCTGGAAGCGTTTCAGAAAATGGGGCGGTATTCCGACAGGTCTGACACAGAACGTAGGTGACTTCTTAAAGTCGGAGGAAATCGAGGGTATTCTTGGTAACTCTGATTTTGTTTATCTGCTGAACCAGAACGCAAAGGATCAGGCGATACTTGCAGATAAGCTGGGGCTTTCGGAAAAGCAGCTTTCCCATGTAACCAATTCAGAGCCGGGTTCCGGTCTGATTCTGTTTGATAACGTAGTGATTCCTTTTGTGGATAAATACCCGACAGACACAAAGACCTATGCGATTATGAATACCAAACCGGAAGAAAGCGTAAAACAGGAGGATGTTGATTAGTGTCAGAGAATAAAAAAGACAAGTCGGCTGAGTTCACAAGGGATAAGAGTGCTTTTGCTAAAGGTGGTTCCGAGAAGGGAATCGCTTCGCAAAAAGCACAGCATAAGCATTCCGGGAAACATCAGCCAAGAGATGCAAATGATACTTCCAGAGATGTTCAGAAAAAGGAACAGTCTGAACCCTTTGGACAGAATGTCCAGAAGTCGGGGCAGTCAGCAAAACGCAGAAATAAAAAACAATATCAGAAGCAGGACACTTTGGGATACAGTGAAAATCCTTCCGCAGAGCAGAAGAATTTGAAGTTTGAAAATATGGATGCGGATAGTAAGGGAAAAAGCGATTTTTCGCAGGAAAACAATACTTTTACAGAGGATTGTGACACGGAGCAGGAGGAACATCAGCAAAAGGATGATTACCACCGCAGGGATACCTACCACCAATCCCAGAAAAAAGGAAAATACCACAGACGGGAGTATCAGAACAGGGAACGGACAAAACAATCGGATTTTGAACGTGATTTCCAGAGGAAGGACAAAACCTTTACGGAAGGAGCAGAGCCGGAATTTCATGGAAGTAAAAAATTAGACAGACTGCAAAGTAAGGCAGAGAAAGCCGGGAAAAAGACCGAAGCTGCAAGAAAGAAGATACCAAAGAAAAAGGAGTATTCCTTTGAGAGTGTCTTTGATGAAAAGACAGGAAAGGCAAAGTATGTGCTGACTGCCGTGGAAAAAGAAAAGCAATTCAAACCGGATAGTCCGGTAAAAGTGGTTGCAGGCAGAGTCGGTGCAGAATATTCCAATTTTGCCCATGGCAAGGTTGCCGAAGTTGAGAAAGAAAATTCTGCGGTGGAAGGAGCACATAAGACGGAGCAGACAACAGAGGATGTCTATCATTTTGTGAAACGCAACCATAAAAGCAGATTGCAAAGGAAGAAAGAGAAAGTCGCAACGCTGGAGAAAAAGCAGTTTAAGAAAGAGGTCAATTTCCGGTATCAGAAGTTTTTGGAAGAAAATCCGGAGATGCAGGAACAAACCTTGAAAAAGCAGATGCAGAAACGATTGCAGAAACAGCGTATCAAGCGGGAGTATGCAAGGGCAAGGCGGGCAGGACAGGCAGTAAAGAATACAAAGGAAGCGGCTGCGAAATCAGCCAATTTTATTACCAAGGTTGCCAAGAAGATACAGGAGATAGCAAGCAGAAATGTTTCGCTTCTGGTAACAATCGGTATCTTTGCACTGCTTCTGATTATGATCATGACAGCCATATCGTCCTGTGGAGCGATGTTCTCAGATGGTATGAGTACCACACTGGCAGGAAGCTATATGAGTGTTCCGGCGGAGATTGATGCTGCGGACTTGGCGTTTTCCGAGCTGGAAATGGAATTGCAGAAAGAAATTAACGCCATAGAAACGGACTATCCAGATTATGACGAATACCGCTACAATCTGGATGCCATAGGGCATGACCCGTTTGTTTTAATCAGTTACCTGTCGGCAGTACATACGGAATTTACGGCAAGTGAAGTGCAAAGTGAGATAGAAAGCCTTTTTGAAGAAATGTATGAGCTGACCTTAAATCCTACTACGGAAACAAGGACAAGGACTGTAACAGATCCGGAAACGGGTGAGGAAACGGAGGAAGAATACACCGTAACCATACTTGAAGTAACACTGACAGCCACCGATTTAGGTGTGGTGGTAGCCGGACACATGAATGAGGAGCAGAAAGAAATCTATGCTCTTTACACTGAAACCCATGGGCTGACACAGCAGTTTTATACACCGCTTAATTTGTATTGGTACAGCTATGTGTCGAGTTATTACGGCTACCGTATTAATCCGGTCACAGGGCAGGAACAATTTCACCGTGGTGTGGATATAGTGGTGCCCACAGGGACAACCGTTCTGGCAGCGATGGATGGAACGGTTACAACAGCAACCTATGATGCTTCTTATGGTAATTATGTTGTGATAGAGGACAGCAATGGTTACTGCACCAAGTATGCACACATGGATACACTAAATGTCAGTGCCGGACAGACTGTTACACACGGAACAACCATAGGAACAACAGGAAATACGGGAAGCAGTACCGGAAGCCACCTTCATATCGAGTGTTTGTATAACGGGGAGTATTATAACCCGTTATTTTACTTTGATGTGGGTGAAGGAACACTTTATGGAGAAAGTCCGGGTGGTGGCGGTTCGCCGGGAAATGTCATACCACCTGATTCCTATGATGATGCAACAGTACAGGCACTTATGGAGGAAGCAGCAAGATATCTTGGTTATCCGTATGTATGGGGCGGTTCTTCTCCGTCCACGAGCTTTGACTGTTCCGGCTTTGTATGCTGGGTATTTACCAACAGCGGTGTTCACAATCTGCCTAGAACTACGGCACAGGGCATATATGACCAGTGTACGCCAGTGTCAGCGGCAGATGCAAAGGCTGGGGACATCATCTTTTTTACAGGTACTTACAATTCACCGGGACCTGTCAGCCATGTGGGTATCTATTGCGGAAACGGTGTAATGATACACTGCGGTGACCCAATCAAATATGCTTCTATCAATACACCATACTGGCAGAGTCATTTCTACAGTTTTGGTAGATTAAATTAAAAGCAGGAAGTGAGTATAAATGACAAAGGAAAGAATTGAAAAAGAGCTTCTGAAAGTCCGGGAGCAGCTTGCAGGATTGCAGGCAAGGCAGAAGGACTTGGAGGAGCAGTTACAGATGGCAGAGGATGCGGAGAAGATGAAATTCATTGAGAAAAATAAAATCTCTCTGGAACGGCTGATGTTAATGAACAAAGTCAGCGAGGAAGAAATTTTACACCTGTTAAAGAAAAAGGAACAGGAACAACAATCAGAAAAGGAGGCAGTAAGCCATGAAAAAAATGAAGTTATCAGCTAAGGCGGTGTTATCGCTTGTTTTATCAGCAGTTTTATTCTGTATGCCCGGTTTGGGATTTGCCATGAACGGGAATTATGCAGTGAGTGTTCATGCGGAGGATACAGAGCCGGAAAGCAGCTCTGAGGAAAACAGAACCGAGAATGACACAGAGCAGGAAACGGAAAGTGGTTCTGAAGAAAACAGCACGGAAGAGGATACGGTATCCGGTGGTGATGTGAAAGAACCGGAGTGTACCTGTGAGGATAAATGTGGTGCGTATGAATACGACCATAATTGCGAGGTATGCGTGAAAGATTACAAGCTCTGTGCATATAAAAAGCCGAATGTCACAATCCAGATCAATCAGCCGGATGGGTGGCATAATGACAAAGCAACCGTGACATTTACAGTTGCGGATGTGGCACATACAGGGAATTTTGATATTGCCAAGATACAGGCAAAGGTAGGACAGAATGGAAGCTGGACGGATGTGACAGAGGACAGAAAGCTGGAGATTTCTGAAAACTGTACGGTGTATGTGCAGGTCACTGACCAGAAGGGAAATACCTATGAGAGAAGCCGTGCAATCAAATGTTTTGACACCACAAAGCCTACGCTTAATGCTGCGGTCAGTGACGGACTTTTGAGTGTGCAGGTACATGATACGGATTCCGGAGCGAAAGCAGTCTATGTTAGCGGATATGAATTTACAGACCTTACAAACGGAACTTTGAATATCCGCCTGCAGCAATTTGATGCGGGGTATGAGTATTTTACCATTTCTGCAATGGACAATGCCGGAAATATGTCGGAGGTTTATAAAACGAAAAATCCATACTACAAAGACCCGGCAGATGAGAGTGATGAAAATCCGGCAGAACAGCTTCCGGTCAATGCAGAAGCTACCAAGCCGGGAAGTGCCACGGGAACTGTAACAGAGCATACAAAGACAGACAGTAATGGAAATACCTCTTCACAGACAAATCCTGCGGAACAGAAAAAGCAGGCAATGGCGGAAGCGGATGCTTCGGAGAAAGCAGAGAATGAGAATAAGGAGAGTAAGCAGTCCGAGCAGGGCAAGGAATTTTATACCATTCAGACAGCATCGGACAAGGTGTTTTATCTGATTATCGACAGAGATGGTGAGGAAGAAATGGTCTATTTTCTGACAGAGATTACGGAAAATGACTTGCTGAATACCACATCTGATAACAGTGAGACCTTACCGAAAAACTCCGCTGCATTAGAGTCTGCAATCCCGACTTCTGAAAGTGCATTGCCGAATAATAATGCAGAACAGGGAAATAAGCAGGAGGAAGATACAGAGGGAACAGAAGAAGATACAGAAAGCACCGGGGAACCGGAAGAAACGGAGGTTAAAGAGCAGGCAAATCCTATGATTTCCTATATCCTGATGGGAGGTCTTGCAGTGGCAGTAATCGGAGGTGCGTATTATTTCAAGGTGGTACGCAAAAAGAAAGAGGATTTCATCGAGGATGAAGATGAGGACGAGGAAGATAACGAAGAGTATGAGAACGAAGATGAGGAATCAGAGGGAAGTTCGGATGATGATTTCTTTGAGGAACAGGAGGAAGAATAATGCAGTTAGTGATAGCAGAAAAGCCAAGTGTGGCACAGTCAATTGCCAAGGTGCTTGGTGCAGATGAGAGAAAAGACGGATACATGGAGGGAAACGGTTCTATCGTTTCATGGTGTGTGGGGCATCTGGTTGAGTTGGCACAGCCGGATGCCTATTTTGATGCATGGAAAAAGTGGACCTACGACAGCCTGCCTATGATACCGGAGCATTGGCAGCATGAGGTCAAAAAAGACACGGTTGCACAGTACAGGGTATTAAAGGATCTGATGCATGATACAAGAGTAGACAGCGTGGTATGTGCAACAGATGCAGGACGGGAAGGAGAGCTTATCTTCCGTTTGGTGTATGAACAGGCGGGATGTAGCAAACCGATGAAACGCTTATGGATTTCATCTATGGAGGAAAGTGCCATAAGGGAAGGCTTTGAGAACTTAAAGCCGGGAAGTGACTACGATCACTTATACCATTCCGCACTTTGCAGACAGGAAGCGGACTGGCTTGTGGGTATCAACGGGACAAGGCTTTTTACTGTTTTATATGGCGGCAAGGTGTTAAAGGTGGGCAGGGTACAGACACCTACCCTTCAATGCTTGTAGAGCGTGAAGCAAAGATTATGAATTTCAAGAAAGAGCAGTATTTTATGGCTCATATCCTCTGCGGCGGAGTGGATGCGGTCACAGAGAGGATTGACAGTAAAACAGAAGCAGAAAATGTTGCAGAAGCTTGTCTGAACGGACAGGCTCTTGTTACGTCTGTGACAAAGGAAGAAAAGATGGTGGCACCGCCGAAGCTCTATGACCTTACCACGCTTCAGAGGGATGCCAACCGCTTATTCGGGTTTACTGCAAAACAGACTTTGGAGTACACCCAGAGTCTTTATGAAAAGAAGCTGTGTACCTATCCGAGAACGGACAGCCAGTATTTGTCTGATGATATGGAGCAGACAGCCGGAAATGTGATTGAAGCAATTTTTGGTTCCATTCTGTTTGAGGAAAATAGGATGTTCAATCCGGATATTAAGCGTGTGTTAAACAGCAAAAAGGTCACAGACCACCATGCGATTATCCCCACAATGGAGATTGCAAAAGCTGACCTTGCAGCCCTGCCGGAAACGGAGCGAAAGATTTTATCCCTTGTGGCCAACAGACTGCTGTGTGCTACGGGGGATAAACATCTTTATGAAACGGTTAAGGCAGAGCTTTCCTGTGGCGGTTACACCTTTGCTGCTTCCGGCAAGTCGGTCTTAAAAAACGGATGGAAAGATTTTGAAGATGCTTTTAAGCGTTCTTTTAAGACAACGGAAGATAAAGAGCAGGAGGAGAAGAAACTGCCGGAGCTTTCAAAGGGGCAGACCTTTGACGGGGTACAGACAAAGATCAGTGAGCATTACACAAATCCCCCAAAACACTTTACGGATGTAATACACTTTGAGAGTAGGCAGTGGAAATATTCAGAACGCAAAGGAGCAGGATAGCAATGAAAATCAAGGATAAGAGATTTAAAATCACAGCTTTATACGAGCGACTTTCAAAGGATGATGAGGTGCAGGGAGAGTCAAACAGTATCGTCAATCAGAAGCGGATGTTGACGCAGTATGCAGAACAGCATGGATATGAGAATATTGAGCATTACACGGATGATGGATGGACTGGCACAAATTTTGACAGACCCGACTGGAAGAGAATGCTTGCGGATATTGAAGCTGGCAAGGTGGGTACTGTCATTGTAAAGGACATGAGCCGTATCGGTAGAGATTATTTACAAGTAGGATTTTACACAGAAGTTATGTTTCGGGAAAAGGGAGTGCATTTTATAGCAATTTCCAATGGTGTTGATAGTGAACGCAGGGAGAGTGCGGAATTTGCCCCATTTTTGAACATTATGAACGAGTGGTATGTGCGTGATACCAGTAGGAAGATAACAGCGGTGCTTAAGGCAAGAGGTATGAGTGGCAAGGCGCATACAAGCAATCGTTGTTGCTATGGTTATAAAAAGAGCGCAGATAATCCCGATAAATGGGTAATTGATGATGAAGCTGCCGAGGTTGTCCGCAGGATATTTAATATGTGTCTGAATGGTAAAGGTCCTTATCAGATTGCAAGGGAGCTGGCAGAGGATAAGGTGGAAAGACCCGAGTATTATTTGGGTATTCGTGGCAGGGGAGTCAATACAAAATCTTTCGATATGGAACATCCCTATGCATGGAGAGGTGCTACAGTTAAGGATATTTTGATGAGAATGGAATATACTGGCTGTACTGTCAATTTCAGAACAAAAAAGGAGTCATACAAGGATAAGCGACCTACTAAAGTGGACTCATCCGAGTGGGTAATCTTTGAAAATACCCAAGAGCCAATTATTGATAAACATACATGGGAAACAGTGCAGAAATTGTTAGATACACCGAGAAGAATAGGAGTATTTGAGGAAAGCAATCCTCTTACCGGCAAGGTGTTTTGTGCTGATTGTGGAGCAAAAATGTATAATCACAGACACTCAAAAGGGGTATGGAAGAAAAACTATTTTAAGGCAGGGGAAATGGTATATCATGCTCCCGAGGACAGATACTCTTGTTCTAATAATGCGTTGGGAAAACAGATGTATGAGAAAGTGTGTTCCAGCCATAGCATTTCTACAAAGGCATTGAAAACGCTTGTGTTGGAAACCATAAAAAGAACTTGTGATTATGCAGTGGAGAATGAAGCAGAGTTTAGGGAAAAGGTATGTAGTATTTCCGAAGAACAGCAGGGAGAGTTATCAGTCAGACTGGAGAAAAGGCTTGCCAAAAAGCAGAAACGAGTGAGTGAAATCAATCGTCTGATAAGGAAGCTGTATGAGGACAATATCAGCGGTAAATTGAACGATAAACGCTTCAATGCAATGCTTAGTGATTACGAGTTGGAGCTTGAAGCATTAGAAGCGGATATTGACAGAGATAATGCTGAATTAGAGGGCATGAGTGCAAAGAAAACGGATGTGGATGTGTTCATGGAGCTTGTAAAAAAGCATACGACATTCGAGGAACTGACACCAGCCATATTGAACGAATTTGTTGATAAAATTATGGTTTATAAGGCAGTTGGAAGTGGTGCAAACAGAACGCAGGATGTAGATATTTATTTGAATTATATCGGCAGATTTGTAGTTCCCGAAGTGGTTGTGGAGCTGACGGAAGAAGAGAAGCTGGCAGAAGCTAAAAGGCAGGAAAAACTGGAGAAAAAGCGAGCAAGCAACCGCAAATATATGGCACGAAAAAGAGAAGAAGCGAGGAAAGCGTGGGCAGAAATAGAAGCGGAGAAAGCAAAGGCAGTAGGGCAATAATTATCGTGAATTTGCGATTGTGAAAATGGCAGACGAGGAAATTATCAAGTGAATAATAAGGAATGGTTTTGCTACGATATTTAACGAGCAAAATCAGAATAAAAAGGCATTCAAAACGGACAGTGAATATGTTTGTTGCGGATGTCTTTTTTGATGGTCTCGCCAGTGCAACCTTCCCTTCCCCTTCCTTCTCTTCCTCTTCCTAGAGAAAAAAGAGAAAAAGAAAAGCAGAAAAGAAAGAACCAAAGAAAAGAATAAAATAAAAAGATAAAAAAGAGATATACCATCTCTATCTTATCCTATCCTATCCGCCTGCCTACGGCAGGCTTTATTATTTGCCCGTCAAAAGTACGAGTCTAGAGTCGCCCAAAATACGAGTCAGAGAGAAAGGAGTGGTTTAATGGGCAGTTTATCCAAGTATGAGCAGGAAACGGTCATCAATTTTAATGCAGGGGAGCAGACAGCAGTTGTTTATACCCGAGATAAGGCAGTTATGAGAAAACTTGACGCATTAGTTATCGCATTCCCAGAGGTTTATAAGCTGGTAGGCGAAACAGATATTGATAAGACCTATTCCATGCCTAAATCATGCGTTAGTTATCGTAAGCCGAGAAAACTGGATGATAAATACAGAGAACAAAAAAGAAGGCAAATGGCACAGTATAATATGCAAAGGTAAATCGTTGAAAAAATGTATGTTCAATGATATAATTCTCTTTACTGAAGGTATGTGTAAAGGAGACTAAAATGGTTAACTTGGACGCTGAGATATATGAGCACTTAAATAAACAGATAAAAATAAATGAACTCCGTTATTTATCGTCCGGCGATGATAGTGATACTTTTTTGTGTAATGAACAATATGTTGTGAAAGTTCCTAAACGAGATTCTGTTAGAATTTCTCAGAAACGAGAGCTTGAATTGTATCGTTTTTTAGAAAACTGTAAGCTATCTTATCAAATCCCTGCGGTAGTGTATCAAAGTGACCGATTTAATATTATGAAATATATTAAAGGGGAACGTATTACTTATGAGCAGTATCATAAGTTGAGTGAAAAGGAAAAGGATGCCCTTGCATATGATGAAGCGACGTTTTTGAAAGAGTTACATTCCATAGAGATTGATTGTTCTGTCAGTTTGTTTTCAGATGCTCTGGTGAATAAGAAAGATAAGTTTTTGCAAGATAAAAAATTACTTATAAGTATTCTGGAAAAGGAGCAGCTGTTAACTGATGAGATGTTGGAACATATCGAAACAATATATGAAAACATATTAAACAATGCTGTTTTATTTAAATATACCCCTTGTTTGGTACATAATGATTTCAGTGCAAATAACATGATTTTTAGAAATAATAGACTGTTTGGAGTTATTGATTTTGGCGATTTTAATGTAGGTGACCCGGATAATGATTTTTTGTGCTTGCTGGATTGTAGTACAGATGATTTCGGGAAAGAATTTGGCAGGAAGGTATTAAAATACTATCAGCATAAGGCGCCGGAAGTAGCAGAAAGAAAAGCAGAGCTTAATGATGTATATTGGTCGATAGACCAAATTATTTATGGTTATGAAAGAAAAGATAGGGAAATGTTGATTAAGGGTGTTTCTGAATTGCTACAAACACAAGCAGAGATGTTTATATTTTAGCAGGAAAAGATGATGTGAAATTATATTATGGAAGAGGTGAATTATGTTGGAAAAAAAGCGAGTTTCCTTTCGCCCGATGAATGAGGATGATTTAGTTTTAATGCTAAAATGGCTGACAGATGACCGTGTTCTTGAATTCTACGACGGTAGAGATAAAAAACATACACAGAAAACGATTCGTGAGCATTATACAGAGCAATGGGCGGATGAGATTTATCGAGTCATCATTGAATATGATACAATTCCTATCGGTTACGCACAAATATATAGAATTCAGGGGGAACTTTTCGACGAATATAATTACCATGAGACGGAAGAAAAGATTTATGCGATGGACCAATTTATCGGTGAGCCGGAATATTGGAATATGGGAATCGGTGCAGAATATTGCAGAGTAGTATGCCAATATCTACGAACGGAAATGGATGCCGATGCGGTGATTCTTGACCCACGAAAAAATAATCTACGAGCAGTACGAGCATATCAGAAGGCAGGATTTAAAATTATTAAGGAACTTCCCGAACATGAGCTACACGAGGGGAAAAAGGAAGATTGTGTGCTGATGGAATGGAGAGTGTAATGCTAAAAGATTCCCGCTTATGTAGGGTTAAATTTTCAGTTCCATAAAGCAGTTTATTTAAATATCGAACACCCAAAGGTGGCATGGAAATTAAAACCATGACCACCTTTTTTATTATACAAAATCAAGGAAAAGGAGATTGAAAATATGTTACAGAACAATGAAAAATCAGCAGAGGTTTTAAAAGCAGAGAAGATTGTGGAGCAGGCTAAGGCAAGACTGGCAGAAGCCAAGAGAAAGGCAAGTCAGCAGAAGCGAAAAGAGGAAAATCAGCACAAGTACATGATGGGTGGCATTGTTCACAAATATTTCCCAGAGTGTTATCAGTTTGATGAGCAGGAGCTGAACAGAATTATTGCTTCGGGGATGAAGGCGGAGCAGTGCCAGCGCATTATTGAAATCGTGAAAAAGGAAAGTGCTGACAAGCGTGAGAATGCAGTTGTAAAAGCTGAAAGTGAGGTGGCAGGGGATGAAGGTACTGGCAAAAGTGAAAATGCCTAAGACCAGTCAACGAGATTTTCTCGTTGCGCACAGATATACCATCTGCGATGGTATGTGCGCTCTCCGAGGGGTCTTGCAGACAGCTGTTGCCTGCCGAAGGCAGTCAAAAGGGAACACTGCGTTTTCCCTTCGGTGCAGAGGGCGCACCTACCCATTTGCATACTTTGCGTTCAGTGAAGCTCCAAAGAGCGGAGCTGCACTGCCCACAAAGTCAACCGATACCGCACAATCCACAGTATCGGTCTGCCACAGCCTATGCAGGAGAGTGAGGTGTGGCTATGGCAGTTAAAAACCTAAGTACCCGAGTTGCCATTATCGGAAGAGGTGCAAAGTGCAGAGGTGGTTCATCCGCAGTTGACAAGTCTGCATATATCAGCCGTACCACCATGTACTCTGAATATGACGGAACAACCTATTACCCGAAGTATACCGAGGATTTGGTGCATAATGAGGTCATGCTTCCGGTCAATGCACCAGCAGAATATTCAGACCCATCGGTGCTATGGAACTCCGTTGAAATGAGGGAGAGTAAATCTGCCAAAGCACAGCTGGCGAGGTCATATAAAATCAATCTGCCGAATGAGTGGAGTTATGAGCTTGCCATAGAGGTAATGAGGGATTATGTGAAAAGGAATTTTGTGGATGATGGAATGTGTGCGCAGTTTGCCATCCATGACTCCGAAAACCCGAATACGCACCAACGCAATCTTCACTGTCATATTATGCTTACCATGCGCCCGATTTTGGAAGATGGTTCATGGGGAGATAAGCAGAAGAAGATTTATGCACTGGACGCAGACGGAAACAAGATAAGAAAAAAGAATGGGCAATATAAATGCACCACGCAGGATGTGACTGGATGGAACAGCAGGGAGAATGCCAGGAAGTGGCGCAAGGATTTAGCTGACACCATAAATGCGGTCAATGATAAAAACGGATTAAGGGAGAATTTTTGGGAGCATAGGTCATTTGCGGAGCAGGGGCTTGATACCATACCACAGATACATTTGGGAGAGAAAGCCAGTGCGCTGGAAAGGGCAGGAATACAGACAGAGAGAGGGAATGTCAACCGCAGGATAATGGAGCAGAATAAGGCTATTCTTACTGCAAAAATGCTTGTGGCAAAAGCAGAGGAACAGTTGCAGAAGCTTGTTAATTCCAAGCCAGTTGAAGCAGTACGCAATACTGCAAATGAAGTCCTTGATATGATTAGGGCAGTTGTCGGCAAAAAGGGCAGACTGGAATTGCCAGTAATCAAGAGCAAATATTTGAGGAAGATTTCTCAAAGACAGGCATTGCAGGAGCAGGAGAGAATGGAGCGTTTTGTTGTGGTAAATCAGATTGAGAGCTTTGAGCAGTTGCAGGAGTTTAAGGAACAGCGAGAGCCAGCCTATGAGAAGCTGTCAGCGGAGCGACAGCAGATTGCAGAGCAGATAGCAAGACTGGAGCAGTTGCTTGTGGCATACAGCGAGTATGAGCCTTATATCGTGTATCATAAGACAAGTAATTCGCTGAAAGGATTTGCCAAGCGTAAATATGATAAGGAGCATGAAACGGAGCTTAGAGAATACGACAGTTATCGTGCGAAATTAAAGAAAATGCTGTCCTCTGATGAGAAGATTACACCGAAGAAATGGACAGCGGAAAAGGCGAAGCTGGAAGGGCGATTGCAGGAGAGTAATCCCGACTATGCAAGAGTGGTTACAGAGCTTGCATCCACAGAGGTTATTGAGCATAACCGTAAAATGCTTGCCATGACACGAGAAGCCGAGCAGAACCAACGCAGTCAGATACACAGCAGGAATAAAAATGAACAGTTATTATAACAGCGAAAGGGCAGTTTACAAGTAATGGTTTGTAGCTGTCCTTTTTGCATGAAGGGAGAGAAGAACATGGAAGAAGTAAAGAAAGTGAATACAGAGCATTTCAAGAAAAAGATAGGCAATACCACTTATCGGGTAAGGGTACATTTTCCGCAGAATACCAAGCGGACTTTTACGGACAGCGTGAATACATTGATTATGAATGAATGTACCAGCAAAAAGAAATAAATCCACATCCTACCTTGACAAATCCTCACAGAAGATTCCCTTTTGTCTGCAATGGAGCGAGCCGGAAACGAGGACATGAGTGACGATGTGGAGCGTAAGGGACTTGGTACACCTGCCACCAGAGCAGACATTATAGAGAAGTTAGTTAAGGACGGTTTCGTGAAGCGTGAGAAAAAGCAGATGATCCCCACAGAGGACGGAATGAAGCTGATTACGGTGCTTCCCGATGTGGTGAAGTCCCCGAAACTTACCGCTGATTGGGAAAATGCCCTTACCCTTGTTGCAAAGGGCGAGTATTCCATGCAGGAATTTATGGAAGGGATTGTGGATATGGTAAAGAACCTTGTGCAGACCTATCACAGCATTAGTGACGAACAGAAATCCATGTTTGGAGGAAATCAGAGCGCACAGGAAGCCCTTGGAAAATGCCCGAAATGTGGCGGGGATGTGGTAAAGGGAAAATATGGAGCTTACTGCAAAAGTAAGTGTGGTATGAATGTTGGCAAGGCTATGGGGACTGTACTTTCTGATACGCAGATTAAGAGTATGCTGGAGGGGAAAAAGACTTTCGTCAAAGGTTTAAAGGGAAAGAAAGGCACTTATGATGCCTACCTGATTCCAGAAGGAATTGAGGATTATTCCTATACCAAAGATGGCAAGGAAATCAAAGGCTCACAGTATAAGGTCAAGCTGGAGTTTGTAAAAAGAAGTAAGTAACAGCATAGAAAATGGAGGATACGAACATGAATGAAGCAAATGAAAATGTAACTGTAAAAGGAGTCGGAACACAGGATGAGGAGCCTGCGGCAAAGAATAATGAAACCAAAGCGGAGAAGTTCATCCGCCTTGGAGAATACCGCATGAACAAAGCGATTGATGCGATTGGAAGATTGGAACACCTTGCCAACAGGTCCGCCTATGAATATACAGCGGAGCAGGTAGAGGCTATGTTTGGAGCCTTGGAAAATAAGGTAGCAGATGTAAAAGCAAAATTCAGTACAAAGAAACAGGATAATACATCTTTTTCTTTTGGAACACATGCAGAGTAAGGAGGAAACCAGGAATGAAACAGTTAGAAAAAGAAATTGCGGAAACAAACAAGCAGAGCATGATGAAACGTTATCAGCTGTATGGAACGAAAGCATCAAAGCTGGCAGACAAATCACAGAAGAATACCGGGAAGGGAGAGAGAAAGTAATGGAATATAAGGATTTTGTAGAACAGGTAAAAGAGCAGATACAGGATTTTTTACCAGAAAAATTTGCAGATGCAACGGTTTCTGTTCATCAAGTAGTAAAGAATAATGATTGTGTTTTGGATGGTCTGACAATCCGGACAGAAGAAAGCAATATCTCTCCAACTGTGTATCTGAATCCGTATTTTGAACAGATACAGGATGTAGCTGAGATGGATGATGTGCTTGGGCAGATTGCAGCCACATATCAGGCACATTATATTGACCATGATATGGATGTATCTGCGGTTACTGATTTTGATAACGTAAAAGACAAGATTGTGTGCAAGCTCATCAATGAGGAAGCCAACAGGCAGTTCCTTGAGGACAAACCATACACCAAGGTGGAAGATCTGGCGGTTGTATATCAGATTTTAATGGACAAAAATGCGGAAGGCACTGCAACCATAACGATTACAGATAATCTGATGGACAGGTATGGGATTACCCTTGAGGAGTTGCACGAACAGGCTCTTTTGAACATGGATGTTTTGCAACCATACAGCTTCAAGGGAATGAGCGAGACCATTATAGAAATGATGGCTGGGGACATTGCCAGGGATAATGATATGGATATATCAGAGGCAAGAGAAATGGCATCCCAGATGATACCGGATGTTCCTGATACAATGTTTGTCCTGACAAATGACACGAAGGTAAATGGAGCTGCCGCTATATTAAATGATGATACCAGACAGGAAATTGCAGACAAGGTTGGAGACTTTTATGTACTGCCTTCATCTGTGCATGAAACACTAATTATCCCGAAAGATGCCGGAATGGAGTTAAGAGACCTTGAACAGATGGTGCAGGAAGTGAACCAGACACAGGTAGCACCAGAGGAACGACTTTCAGATCATGTGTATGAATATGATGCAAAAGAACATGAGCTGTTTCGCAGTGACCGTGCAGAGGAACGTGCAAAACAGAAAGCGGAAAAGCGTGATGAGAAAAAAGAACGTCCTTCACTAAAAGAGAGACTTGCAGAAAAGAAAAATGATGTGATGAAGATGGATGCTGACAGGAAACAACCGACAGCAGATAAAAAGAAAGAAGCGGTGATTTAGCCACTTCATACATAATAAACAGGAAGGCAGCCACTTTGGGCTGCTTTTCTGTTATTAGGAGAAATTGAATCGAAAGGAGTATCTATGGCAGGAAAATATCATTATATATCTGCACTGGCAGAAATGACAGCAGGAGATATTGTTAAAAACGAAAAAGAATGGACCAGATTTCTGACCACGGCTGCAAGACTGTATAAATATCCCTTTAACGAGCAGATGTTAATATACGCCCAAAGACCGGATGCTACAGCCTGTGCTTCACTTGAAACGTGGAATGAAAAGATGAATTGCTGGGTCAACCGTGGAGCGAAAGGAATTGCCCTGATTGATACGGACAGCGAACGTCCGAGATTAAAATATGTCTTTGATGTATCAGATGTGCATAAGGCAAGAAGAATCGGGCGTGACCCAAATCTGTGGGAACTTAAGGAGGAACATAAGGCTCCTGTGCTTGCACAGCTTGAAAAGACTTATGGTGGAACCGATGTAAATATGCCTTTTGAAGAGAGGATTATGGAGATAGCTGACAGGATTGCCCAGGATTATTATGAGGAACTTTTACCGGAGCTAAACTATGTGAAAGAGGGCAGTTTCCTTGATGATCTGGATGAACTGAATCTTGGAATCAGGTTGAGGGAAACGCTGGCTTCCAGTATCTCCTTTACCCTGCTATCCCGATGCGGTGCCGATATGGATTTGTGGAAAGATGACATGAATTTTGAATATATCCACGAATTTAATAATACAAAGTCATTAGCTGTCATTGGAAATGCAACTACGGAAATGTGTAAGCCCCTGCTTATGGAAATTGGAAGGACAATAGGGGCATACGAACGCCAGATTGCAAGGCAGAATGCCTCAAATAAGGCAAGAGAAAAAGCGGCTGGGGAGCGTATTGGAAGCCATGAAGAAAATGTTGAAAAAGGACTTGCAAATGCACCAGAAGCAGACTATAATGCTTTAAAGCGTGAAAGTGAAACGACAATAGAAAAACCAAAGGAAACTGAAAATCATACAGAAATGGAGGGCATTGCCAATGAAACTGACATACGAAAAGAACGGGGATTATCTGATTCCGAACCTGACAGCGAACGAGGAGCCGGAACAGGCACTGACCAAGTACGGACTGATGAGGAAGAACTTTCTGAAGGAGCACAGGAGAGGGATTTATCAGGGAATGATTCTGACAGGGGAGCTGAAAGCACATTGTCTGCAGGTACAGGAGCAGGCAGAACAGAGAATGGAACTTCTGACCGGACAGATGGCGAAGTCGGAAGGAGTGAACGAGGAACTGAAAGCAGCCGATCAGATGAGCTGGGTAGCGAAGATGAACAACATCAGACACTCAGCGGAGGAAACCGTGCTGACAGAACTGATCTACATTTAAGCAGTGAGGAACAAGCTAATATTACCATGCAGGATCCGGATAGTGACAGCAATTCATTATCCGGTTCTTTTTCGGATAAAACCGAAGATTTCACAGAGCTTCAAAAGGGAATCTTATGTTTTGATAATCACCTTATCCATAAAAGACCGGAGATTGCGGGATATTTCCAGTCAGAGCAGGATGCGGTTTTACAGACGGAGTATCTGAAAAATTCTTTCCGTATGGAGGAATTTACAGAGCTGTATATCGGGGATGTAAGAGCCGGGTATCGAGCTGATGAGGATGGGCTTACCATGTGGAAAGGCAATTATCTGACCCGTGAAGCAGAGAGCAGGTTGTCATGGGAAGATGCAAGATACCGGGTCAATTCTTATATCGAGGATGGTGTCTATTTACTTCCGGGAGAAGTGGCAGAGCAGATTGATACAGACGGAATGTTCAAACAGCTTGATCTTTTTACCATGTTTTCGGAGCAGGTCGGCAACATTGTCATGAAGCAGGCAGAAGAAAAAAGTGTTATGCCGACAGGCTTTGTACTGCCGGAGCAACAGATTGATGATATTTTAAGAAGCGGCGGGGGCAGGGATGACAGCCGCAAACGTATTTATGCCAAGTACCAGCAGAGAAAGACACCGGAAGAAATGACTGCCTTTCTGAAAAAAGAGTATGGAACCACCGGAAAAGGCTTTGAGTTTGACGGAAAGCAGATAGCCGTATGGTTTGATGAAGGTGGCATGAGTGTTGGATTCGGTACATCAGCAACGGAGCAACCCATACTTACGATGGAATGGAAAGATATTGAGCAGAATATCCGCAGGCAGGTAGAGAATGGCACATATATGGGTGCAAATGAAGCTTATCTTGTGGATGAGGTGGAGCGTAGCAGGATTGCAAACCATTTATTTTTCTTTTTCCGTGACGGTATGGGAGAAATGCCGGAAGAATTGGAATTAAAGGCGGGCAATTACCCGGATGCCCATGCAAGACTGGTGGAACTTCTTTCTACACCGGAAGAGGTGGAGAGGATAGCTGTCCACATGGATCATGCTCTGCATCAGTTGGAAACCGGAGAAAAAAGCCTGCGTTTCCGTTCTGTTATGCCAAAAGAGGAGCTTCGTGCCGAACTCGACAACCTTCTGGTAGACAGGCTGACATTTCCAGCTGCTGAGCATGTGGAAATTAAACACGAGGATTTTATCACGCAGGATGAGATTGACCACAGGCTTGGCAGGGGAAGTGGTTTTTCAAATGGGTCTTTTCGTATCTATGATTATTTTAAGGAAGGGCATGACAGCAAAGAAGCAGCTAATTTCTTAAAGAATGAATATGGAACAGGCGGCAGTAGCCATGCACTTGCCGGAGCTGACCATAGCTATGAGGATCATGATGCAAAAGGAATAAAGCTGAAAAAGGGAAATATCGGAAAACCATACGCAGAAGTGCTGTTGTCCTGGAAGGTTGTGGAGAAACGTATCCGAAAGCTCATTGAAGAAGATAAGTATTTATCGCCGGAAGGAAAAGAAGCCTATGTACAGTACAGAGTGGAGCAGGAGCAGAAGGCTTTGGAGCAGGCACAGGCAAAGATGGAGCATGAAACTAAGGTAGCCTGCAAGAATGCCATTGAAAAGGCAATCGCTGAGAAGTTTGACGGGTATCGTCTGCCAAAGGATACAGCGGAGGGAGTCATTCAGGAATATGGCTCTGAACGGGTAAGCTATGTGCTTGCCAATTCTGTCATGCACAAAAGACAGGACGGACGGTTTTCACCGGAGAATAAGGAATGGGCAAAATCTATTGAGCCTTATGCAATGGTGAAAAATGAGGATATGGTTGTGGATTCCCACCCTGCTGTTTTAAATGGATTTATCAACCAGACACGGCGGTATATCGAGCAGGAGAAAGAGCTTGCAGCACAGGCGGCTGAGAAAATCACGATTGATGGACAGGAGTGCATCAAAGTCGATGAATGGGGGACTGAGGAAGAAACCTATGTGCTTGGAAATTCCGTAACAGATAAGCAATTCTTTTATGCAGAGGTAAATGGTGTTTCATTTGAGTATGATTATCAGCCACAGCGGGGAGAAGTTGAAGAAGATTATCTAAACGAGATGGCGGAAAGGAATATTGATCGCCATGAAGCGGAAGTGTTTACACAGATTGAAGGAAGTGAAGATTATACTGAAAGTGTTGAGGAACCACCATTAACGGCAGAAGATGTGCAAAATCTGGTTCTGATTAACAGGGAGTATTCTGCAGGGATCAGAACCACGGTTTATGATTTTGAGTGCGATATTCGTGGGGAACATGACACATTGCAATATACTTTAGAGCATCACGATGATGGGGAAGGTTTTACCATTCATACGCAAAAGGATGATATTTGGGAACGGATGTCTGAGCCGGAACTTGAGCGTCTTGAGGGTATTATCAGCCGTGAAGCCTTGTATTTTAAATACCATGATAAAATAGCAGGGGCAAAGAGCATAGAGGATATGGAGGAGATTCAGTTCAGTATTATGGAAGATGAGTCTCCTTATTTTTCGGCAGTTTCAGATAGGGTATGGAAAGAATTTAGCCAGAAAGAAAATGAGCTGTCTGGAGAAAATAGGGAAACTTCCGGACAGGATGTCCAAAAGCCGGAGGGAGTGTCAGACACACCATTAGAGCCGGATATCGAAGTACCCGTGAAGCAGGCAGAATCGCAGATTGATAAGACCAGAGCTGTCAATTTCCGTATCACGGATGATGCTTTAGGAATTGGTACTGCAAAGGAAAAATTCCGCAGAAATGTGGAAGCCATACGCACACTGGAGAAAATAGAGAGCGAGAACCGTATCGCAACACCAGAAGAACAGGAGATTTTATCTCAGTATGTTGGCTGGGGTGGACTTGCAGATGCCTTTGATGAAAGCAAGAGTGCCTGGGCGAATGAATATCAGGAGTTAAAGGGACTGTTATCGGAACAGGAGTATGCTTCGGCAAGGGAGAGTACCTTAAATGCCCATTATACAAGCCCTGCCATAATCCGCAGTATCTATGATGCCTTGGACAAAATGGGATTTGAAAAGGGAAATGTTCTGGAGCCGGCAATGGGGATCGGAAATTTCTTCGGAATGCTGCCGGAGAAGATGCAGGAGAGCAGACTATACGGTGTGGAGCTTGACGGTATCACGGGAAGGATTGCAAAGCAGCTATATCCAAATGCTGACATTAAAATCACAGGCTTTGAAAAGACAGATTATCCCAATGATTTCTTTGATGTGGCAATCGGAAATGTGCCATTCGGACAGTACAAGGTGGCAGACAAGCAGTATGACAAACAGAATTTTTTAATCCATGACTATTTCTTTGCAAAGACCTTAGATAAGGTTCGCCCTGGCGGTGTGGTTGCCTTTGTTACCAGTAAGGGAACAATGGATAAGAAAAGTCCGGAGGTCAGAAAATACCTTGCTCAAAGAGCAGAGCTTCTGGGTGCGGTCAGACTGCCCAACACGGCATTTAAGGAAAATGCCGGAACAGAGGTCACTTCTGATATTTTGTTCTTAAAGAAGCGTGACCGTGTGATGGATTTGGAGCCGGACTGGGTGCATCTGTCAGAGGATGAGAACGGCATTGCCATGAACAGCTATTTTGCCGAACATCCGGAGATGATTGTGGGAAAAATGGAAATGGTCAGCGGACCATATGGTATGGAAAGTACCTGTATGCCTGATACCACAAGACCATTTGCACAGCAGCTACAGGAAGCAGTCAGCCATATTGATGGAGAGATAGAAGCGGTGGAGCTGGATGAGCTGGCAGATGAGCTTGCGGATGCAACCATTCCCGCAGACCCGGATGTCAAGAATTACAGCTATACTCTTGTGGATGACAAGGTGTATTACCGTGAAAATTCCATTATGAAGCCTGTGGATATGTCCGATTCCATGCAGGAACGTATCAAGGGCATGGTGGGTATCCGAAATTGTACGCAGGAGCTTATCAATCTGCAATTAGAAGAATATCCGGATACGGTAATCAAGGAAAAGCAGGCGGAGTTAAATAGTTTATATGATGCTTTTTCCAAGAAACACGGTTTGATCAACTCGCAGACCAACAAAAGAGCATTTAATCAGGACAGCAGCTATTGTCTGCTGTGTTCTCTGGAAAAATTGGACGATGAGGGCAATTTCAAGGGCAAAGCGGATATGTTCACGAAGCGTACCATTAAAAAGGCAGAGGTTGTCACAAGTGTGGATACGGCAAGTGAAGCATTGGCAGTATCCTTGTCGGAAAAAGCAAGGGTTGACCTCGATTACATGGCAGAGCTGACCGGAAAAGATGTGGATACGGTAAAGGAGGAGCTGACAGGAATTATATTTCAGAACCCATTGACGGATAAATGGGAAACAGCGGATGAGTATCTGAGTGGAAATGTACGTGACAAGCTGGAAACAGCAAAGGTCTATGCAGAAAGTCACCCGGAATATGCCGTGAATGTGCAGGCACTCACACAGGTACAGCCGAAGGAGCTGGATGCCAGCGAGATAGAGGCGCGTATCGGTGCCACATGGATTGACCCAAAGTATATCGAGGATTTTATGAGGGAAACCTTTGAAACACCGCAGCATTTGTTAGACAGGAATGTCGTAGGAGTCCAGTATTCCGATGTGACAGGACAGTGGAACATAAAGGGAAAAAATGCGGACTATGGAAATTCCCTTGTAAATATGACCTACGGTACAAGCCGGAGAAATGCCTATACCATTCTGGAGGATTCTCTGAACTTAAAGGACAGCCGTGTTTACGATACCATAGAGGAGGACGGCAAGGAAAAGAGGGTCTTAAATAAAAAGGAAACCACCATTGCATCGCAGAAGCAGGAAGCCATAAGGGAAGCATTTAAGAACTGGGTGTTCCGTGATCCGGAACGCAGACAGGTACTTGTGGCAAAATACAACCAGCTTTTCAATTCTACAAGACCAAGGGAATATGACGGTTCACATCTGAAATTCCCCGGAATGACACCGGATATTGAGTTAAAGCCCCACCAGAAAAATGCGGTGGCTCATGTACTTTACGGAGATAATACCCTGCTTGCCCATTGTGTGGGAGCCGGAAAGACTTTTGAAATGACAGCGGCAGCCATGGAGAGCAAGCGTCTTGGATTATGTCAAAAGAGCTTATTTGTGGTTCCGAACCATTTGACGGAGCAGTGGGCAAGTGATTTTTTGCGGTTATATCCCGGAGCCAATATCCTTGCTGCAACAAAGAAAGACTTTGAGCCTGCTAACCGTAAGAAATTCTGTTCCAGAATCGCCACGGGAGATTATGATGCGGTCATTATCGGGCATAGTCAGTTTGAGAAAATTCCGCTTTCGCAGGAAAGACAGGTAGCCATTATTGAAAGGCAGATTGATGAGATAGAGCTTGCCATTGCACAGGCAAAAGCCGACAACGGGGAGCGTTACACTATTAAGCAGATGGAGAAATCAAGAAAATCACTTCTTACAAGGCTTGAAAAGCTGAATGATGCATCAAGGAAAGATAATGTAGTGACCTTTGAGCAGCTTGGTGTGGATAGGCTTTTCGTGGATGAGAGCCATAATTACAAAAATCTGTTCCTTTATACCAAGATGCGTAATGTGGCGGGAATCGCACAGTCGGAGGCACAGAAGTCCTCGGATATGTTTGCAAAGTGCCAGTATCTTGATGAACTGACAGGCGGCAAGGGTGTGACATTTGCGACAGGTACACCAATTTCAAACAGTATGACGGAGCTTTACACCAATATGCGTTACCTTCAGTATGGTACGCTTCAGAAACTTGGGCTGGGACATTTTGACAGTTGGGCGTCCTCTTTCGGAGAAACGCAGACAGCCATTGAGCTTGCACCGGAGGGCTATACTTTAGTAGGACGATAAATAATGCGTTCCTAAATTGAAAATAGGTTATCAAAGTCGGTTTCAGAACTTCAAAAATTTTTTTGATTTTTTTGAAAAACAGTTCCGCTTTGTACCCCTATTTTCTCCTATTAGCAGAGGGAGTAATTCCTGTAATGCTAAATCAGATTACATAAAGAAAGGAGGATAAGAGAATGTCAAGGACTTCAAAGATTACAGCACTCTATGAGCGTTTATCAAGAGATGATGACCTCAATGGTGAGTCAAATTCAATAACCAACCAAAAGAAATACTTGGAAGATTATGCTCGCAGAAATGGGTTCACGAATATTCGCCATTTTACTGACGATGGTTTTTCGGGTGTGAATTTCAATCGCCCGAGTTTTCAAGAGTTGATTAAAGAAGTAGAAGCAGGAAATGTCGCAACGATTATCGTTAAGGATATGAGCCGATTGGGGCGAAACTATCTGCAAGTCGGCTTTTATACGGAAGTTCTGTTTCCACAGAAAGATGTCCGTTTTCTTGCGATAAATAACAGTATCGACAGCAACAATGCTTCGGATAATGACTTTGCCCCGTTTTTGAATATAATGAACGAGTGGTATGCCAAAGACACAAGCAATAAAATCAAGGCTGTGTTTGATGCCCGTATGAAAGACGGAAAGCGTTGTAGCGGTTCTATTCCCTATGGATATAACCGACTGGCAACCGATAAACAAACGCTTGTCGTTGACCCTGTGGCTTCCGAGGTGGTAAAGCGTATCTTTCTGCTTGCCAACGAGGGCAAAAGTCCGAGAGCAATCGCTGAATTGCTTACCGAAGAAAAAGTTTTAATTCCGGCAGCACACGCAAAGGAATATCACCCCGAGCAGTATAATGGAACGAAGTTTTCAGACCCATATACTTGGGGAATGTCAACCATAAGAACGATTTTAAGCAGACAGGAATATCTCGGTCATACTGTTTTGCGTAAATCGGTCAGCACCAATTTCAAACTGCACAAAAGAAAGAATACCGATGAAGATGAACAGTATGTATTTTATAATACGCACGAGCCTATCATCTCGCAGGAACTTTGGGACAGCGTTCAGAAGCGAAAGAAACGAGCGAACAGAACAGCGGCAAAAGGTACGCATAACAATCGTTTAAGCGGTTATCTGTACTGTGCGGATTGTGGCAGAAGAATGACACTGCAAACGCATTACAGCAAAAAAGACCGTTCGGTGCAGTATTCTTATCGTTGTGGTGGATATGCAAGCAAAGTAAACTCTTGTACTGCCCATTCGATTAGTGTTGATAATGTTGAAGCCTTGATATTATCGGCTGTAAAACGATTATCAAAATTTGTTCTGAATGACGAAGAAGCCTTTGCAAAGGAACTTCAAGTATTGTGGAACGAAAAGCAGACAGAAAAGCCAAAGCACAATAAATCGGAGTTGCAGCGTTTTCAGAAGCGATACGATGAACTGTCAAAACTTATTCGTGGGTTGTATGAAAATCTTGTTTCGGGATTACTGCCCGAAAGACAGTACAAGCAACTGATGAAGCAGTATGATGACGAGCAGGCTGAACTGGAAACGAAGATTGAGGAAATGCAAAAGGAACTGACCGAAGAAAAGGCAAATACGGTTGATATTAAGCATTTCATTTCCTTGATACGCAAGTGCAAAGAGCCGACAGAAATATCCGATTTGATGTTTGCCGAACTCATTGACAAGATTGTGGTTTATGAAGCAGAGGGAGTGGGAAAAGCAAGGACACAAAAGGTTGATATTTATTTCAACTATGTCGGGCAGGTCGATATTGCCTATACGGAAGAAGAACTTGCTGAAATAAAGGCACAGGAAGAACAGATAGAAGCGGAACGATTGGCAAAACAGCGTGAGCGTGAAAAAGCCTACCGAGAGAAGCGAAAGGCGAAAAAACTCGCTGAAAACGGTGGAGAAATCGTCAAGACAAAGGTATGTCCTCATTGCCAAAAAGAATTTATCCCTACAAGCAACCGACAGATTTTCTGTTCAAAGGACTGTTGCTATCAGGCAAGGCAGGACAAGACAAAAGCCGACAGAGAAGCAGAAAAAGGAAATCATTATTATCGTCAGCGTGTCTGTGCTGTGTGTGGCAGTACCTACTGGCCTACACACAGTCAGCAGAAATTATGTTCCGAGGAATGTCAAAAGCAGAACCATAACGAGAAATCTTTGGAATTTTACAATAAGAAGCAAAAGGAGAAATCAAAATGCAACGATTTATCACAGATGAAAGAACCGGTATCCAGTACGAACTCATCGGAGATTATTACTATCCCTGCTTGACGATAGAAAACGAAGAACCCCCTGCTCTCACAAAATACGGAAGAATGAGGGAAAGATATTTAAGGGAACACAAGAAAGTCTTATATTTCAATCTGCTTACAAGCGGAAAGTTATATGAACACCTTACTGAAATTGATACTTCGGCGTGTAATATGGCGGAGTATCTGATAAAGGGGATGGCAAGAAAACAAGGTGTGACGGAACAACTGAAAGCGGAGGATATGATGAAATGGGTCGGATTGATGAATAATATCCGAGCCTGTGCAGACGAGATTGTATTGAACGATATTGTGTATTCTTAATAGCATACCAACCGAAAAGGAACTGCTGTCTTAACTGATGGCAGTTTTCTTTTTTGGAAAGTATTCAAGAAGTCATTAAGTCGTGAGTGTAATGGAAGTAGCTACAATGAAATACTTATTTTGACTGCTAAAAACATACATAGGGGTATCAACATACCACCCCACCGATTTTTAGGAATTGAGCGTTACAGAGTCGATATTCATAAAAAAGCTACAAACAAAGACAGTGAAACCTATTGACAAATACTTGCTTTGTGCATATAATAATAATTAACAATTAGGTTAATTGTTAAAGGAGGTTGTATAAATGGGATTACAGCAGACACTAAAAGCTCTTGCTGACCCGATTCGTCGTGAAATTCTGAATATGCTGAAAAAAAGGCGAATGTCAGCGGGTGAAATTACCGAGCATTTTTCCGTAACAGCCCCATCTATTTCAAGACATTTATCGGTACTGAAAGATGCTGATTTAATCAGAGATACAAGAGAGGGAAAATTCATTTTCTACGAAATTAACACCTCTGTTTTGGAGGAAACAATGCTTTGGATTGCAGCTTTGAAAGGAGATGGCGACAATGCTTAAAAAGAATAAATCAAGAATCATAATTTCATCCATCATTATTTTACTGCCGATGATATTTGGTCTCATTATGTGGGATAAGTTACCTGATACTATGACAACCCACTGGGGAGCAGATGGAAATGCTGATGGGTTCAGCGGAAAGGTTTTCGCTGTTTTCGGTTTGCCAGCCATTACTTTGATATTGCATTTTGTTTGCTTGTTGTTTACACTTTTTGACAAGAAGCAGAAAGAGCAGAATCCCAAGGCATTAGGTATGATTTTCTGGATTTTGCCTGTTGTATCTCTTTTCACAAATGGAATAATGTATCGTACTGCATTTGGAAAAGAATTTGATTTAGCAGTTTTTGTGCCTGCTCTGCTCGGAGTAATGTTCATCTTTATAGGCAATTACTTACCCAAAGTTAAGCAAAACAGAACGCTGGGTATCAAGATTTCTTGGACCTTGAATAACGAGGAGAATTGGAATAAAACACATAGATTTGGCGGTAAGGTCTGGGTTGTCGGCGGACTGATTATGCTGTTTTCAGTTTTCCTCCCACTTACAGCAATGGTGTGGATTATGGTCTGCGTGATTGCCGTTATGGTGATTGTTCCTATTGTTTATTCCTATTACATTTATAAGCAACATCAAAAAGAAGGTATTGTATATACTACACCACCACGAAGCAAAGCAGAAAAGATTGCAGTTAAAATATCCGCTATCATCGTACCTATCATTCTCATTGGCGTTGCAGTTTTGATGTTTACAGGTAATATAGAAGTTCATTGTGAGGACACCTCGTTTACCATCAATGCAACTTATTGGTCAGATTTAGAGATTGATTATTCCGAGGTAGATACCATCGAGTATCGCAAAGATTTAGATGTGGGAGTACGAACAAACGGGTTTGGCTCGGCAAGATTGTTGATGGGCATTTTTCAGAATGACGAGTTTGGTTCTTATACCTTGTACGCATATACGGGTGCCAAAGAATTTGTTGTACTAACATCTGGAACGAAAACCCTTGTTATTGGAATGAACGATGTCGAAGATACTCAAGCAATTTATGATACAATGCTTGAAAAAATAGGCGAGTAACACCTGCGATGCCAAATGAAAAACTGAAAAGTTACCCATTATATCGCCTCACACAAAAAATATATCAGACAAAAACATCGTAGAAATACGGTGTTTTTTGTTACCCAAAACCTACAATTTCATACATAACCACAGGTTAGTACGAATACCTTGTGTGATTTTTTGAAAGGCTTAGAAAGGCAATTTTGCCCGATTTTCGCCCCGAAAAATGACAGAAACAAGGCAGTAAGTATCTTCCCTGTGGTTTTTTTGTTTTCAGGCGGAAAGGAGGATTGATATGCCGAGGATGAGCAAGAAACGGAAACAAGAGTGGGCGTTGTTTCTGAATGAAAGAAATCGCATTACCTACAACGAACTTTGCAGAAAGTGCAGTAATGACTGCAAGCAGAGTTTCCGCTGTATCGTAGTGCATTGCCCTAAATATTTATCAAAAAGGAGAACAAAGAATAATGATGAAAATGGAAAATGAAATGAATGTAAATGTACCTCTTGAAGTTGTCAAGGCAAGTGAAATCGAACCGAAAGAAGTGAAATGGCTGTGGTATCCGTATATTCCGTTCGGCAAAGTTACGCTGTTGCAGGGCGATCCGGGCGATGGAAAAAGTAAGTTAATGCTTTCCATTGCCGCCCTGCTTTCAAAAGGAGAAGCCTTGCCCTTTACCGATGAAGAAACAGAACCTATGACTATCATTTATCAGACAACGGAAGATGACGCAGACGATACGGTAGTACCCCGATTTAATTCTGCCAGTGGAGACGGAGAAAACCTTATCTTCATCAAGGAAGATGAAAAATCTTTATCCTTTGGGGATAACCGTATTGCTGAAGCAATCGAAAAGTATCACGCAAAACTTTTAATTCTTGACCCGATGAGTTCCTATATCGGAGAGAACTGTTCAATGAACAATGCCAACGAAACACGAGCAGAGTTTAATCATCTGATTGCGGTTGCGAAGAATACTGGCTGTGCCATTGTGATTATCGCTCATATGAACAAGATGAGAGATACCAACCCTCTTTATCGCACCAACGGTTCGATTGATATTGCGGGTGCTGCAAGAAGTATTCTTGCAATCACACGCACACCGAACAAGGAAGCACCTGCGGAAAGATATATGGTGCAGGTGAAATCAAACCTTGCCCCGACAGGCTCGGCAATTCTCTTTGAGGTGGCAGAAAAGGGCGTGGACTTTATCTCTGAAATGGAAATGACAGCAGAAGAAGCGTTCCAGTCCCTTGCCCCTAAAATGGGCAGACCGAACGAAAAGGAAATCAAGGCGAAAGAATTTCTTTTGGAAATTCTGAAAGACGGAGAAATGCTTTCTTCGGATTGCGAAGAAAGACTTGAAGCCGCAGGGTTCAAGAAATCGACCATCAAAAAGGCAAAGAAGAAAGCAGGAGTTATCTCCAAAAAGAAAGGCTTTCTGTGGTACTGGTCTTTGCCGATGGGCGATATACCGAGAGAATAAATGCAGGCTGTCTGATGGGAGGACAGTCTGTTTTTATGATGGAGGTATCAAAAGGAGGTCAAGGGGGAACTCCCTTGCCCACGACATCTTTGCAGACGAAGTCTGAAAGTGTCATAGTGGGTTACACACATTCAAAGAATGTTGTGTAATGGCTTCGCCCCTGCCGAGAAAGGAGAGCAAAATGACAAAAACCGACAAGGCGGATATGAGTTGTGCAAGGGTAAAACAGTACACCGCTTCTGATGTGAGCAAGGCGGAAAGGCACAACGAACGCAAGAATGAAACCTACGAAAATATGAATGTAATTGTAGAGCGAATACCCTTTAATGTGCATTTCAAAAAGCCGACTGCCCCGACCTATATGGAACAGTTAAAGCAGATGGAAACAGACGGTATGGTATCGCTTCGAGGGTTGAGGAAAGACGCAACGCTGTTTGATGAGATTGTGATTGATGTGAACACGATGTACTTCGAGCGTAACGGTGGCTATGAATACGCAAAGCAGTTTTATGAAGAAGCCTATCATTTCATTGAAGAAAAATTCGGTGCTGATAATGTAATATCGGCAGTAATGCACGCTGATGAAATCAATGTAGCCGCAACCGAGGAACTGGGAAAAGAGGTTTACCATTATCATCTTCACACAATGGTTCTGCCTGTTGTGGAGAAAGAAATCCTGTGGAGCAAGCGTTGCAAAGACGAAAAACTGCGTGGAACGGTCAAGGAAGTGGTCAATCAGATAAGCCATTCAAAGAAATGGAAATCGGATATTCCGATGACCGATGAAAAAGGAAATCCGTTGTTAAAGAAGAACGGCAAGCCGATGTTTCGAGCTTCATACAGCATACTGCAAGATGAACTGTTTAACTATATGACGGAACAAGGGTTCAAAGGCTTTCAGCGTGGCGAATACGGAAGTACAGCAGAGCATTTAACTTCCCTGCAATATCAAATCCAACAGGACAAAGAACGATTGGAGAAGTTGCAGAAGCGTATTCAAAAGGAACAGGTTAAGTATGAGCCTGCCCGTCATATTTCAAAAACCTTAAACGAAATTGACAGTATGGGGCAGAAAACAATCACAGGTAAAATGGCAATCTCCAAGGAGGATTATTCCCAACTGACTGCCCTTGCCAAAGAGGGCATTACCAGTCGTGCGGAAATCAAGAAATTTGAGCAAAGTGCCACCTATTACCGACAGAAATATATGGACAGTGCAAACGCACTGGAACGAATGAAAACCAAATACAACGAACTGAAAGAAAAGTGCAGACCTTTTCTTGAAGCGTTGGAACATTTCCCCGAAGTTGCTAAACTTTTTACCGAAAAAGTGAAGCAACTTTTTTCTTTTAAGGAAGCACAGGAACGAGCCGAAAAAGAAGCAAGGGAAAAAGAAAGACAGGAGCGTATCAAGGCACGAAGAAACAAGCGTGGTATGGAAAGATAACCATTTCCATTATACTCTCGACTTAATGACTTCTTGATATGTTCAGATGAAGCAGATGTATTTGTGGGGTGTTCCAAACGGAATGCCCCACAGTCAATTTATGAAAAGGAGAAACGGACTATATGAAAGAAAACACTTTATCTTATACAACACGAATAGGCAAAACAACTTTTATTGTCAATGTGAAGCAATCGGAAAGAGCAAAGAAGCCTTTGAATACGGTATTTCAAGAAATATGCAGACACGAGATGTTGGGAGATTTTTCAGCAGATAACTATTTGAATTTAGAAAATTTGCAAAAATCATCTTGACAAACTCGTTCCCGAGGGAACCGGATACCGGGCAAAGACAAGGTTTGCAAAGTTCTTTAACTTACCGGAGCTGATTGCACTTTTTAAGGAGAGTGCGGATATTCAGACACCGGATATGCTCAATCTCCCCGTGCCGGAAGCAGAGTATGAAAATGTGGTGTTAAAGCCAAGTGAATATCAAAAGGACATGGTGGCATCTTTGGCAGAAAGGGCAGAAGCCGTGCGTGACAGACAGGTACAGCCTTATGAGGACAATATGCTAAAAATTACCAATGACGGTAGAAAGCTGGCATTAGACCAGAGACTTATCAACGATATGTTGCCGGATGATGAAAATTCAAAGGCAAGCATCTGTGTGGAAAAGGCATTTGAAATATGGGAGCAGACAAAGGAGCAGAAATCAACGCAGCTTATTTTCTGTGACCTGTCAACACCGAAAGGAGATGGTACATTTAATGTTTATGAGGACATCCGCAACAAGCTGATCGAAAAGGGTGTCCCACCGGAAGAAATCGCATTTATACATGAAGCAAATACGGAGCTTAGGAAAGCGGAGCTGTTCGGGAAAGTAAGAAGCGGACAGGTCCGTTTTTTACTTGGTTCCACACAGAAGATGGGAGCCGGAACCAATGTGCAGGACAGACTTATCGCACTGCACCACCTTGATGTGCCTTGGCGTCCTTCTGACATTGAACAGCAGGAAGGGCGTATTTTACGACAGGGTAATCTTAATCCCAAGGTCAAGATTTTCCGCTATGTGACGGAAGGAACCTTTGACAGTTATTCGTGGCAGCTCATTGAGAACAAGCAGAAATTCATCGGACAAATCATGACAAGTAAATCTCCGGTACGTTCCTGTGAGGATGTGGATGAAGCAGCGCTTACTTATGCGGAGGTCAAGGCTCTGGCAACAGGAAATCCTTACATCAAGGAGAAGATGGACCTCGATATTCAGGTTTCAAAACTGAAACTTATGAAAGCAAACCATACCAGTCAGAAATACCGACTGGAGGACAACATCGCAAAGCATTATCCCCAGCAGATTACAATTTTAAAGGAGCGTATCAGCGGGATGCAGGCAGACATTCAGGCTGCGAAAGCCAACCTTCCGGTGGATAAAGAGCAGTTTTCCATGAAAGTGGGGGACAAGCTCTATACGGATAAAAAAGAAGCCGGAACAGCCCTTGTGGAGATGTGCAAAGAAATAAAAACAGTCAATGCCCCTGCGGTCATTGGCGAATATGCAGGTTTTAAGATGGCAGTATCTTTTGATGCGTTCAACCACAAATTTGTGATGAACCTGAAAGGTCAGCTTTCCCACAATCTGGAAGTCGGTTCAGACCCGATTGGAAATATTGCCCGTATCAACCATGCACTGGAATCCATGCCAAAGCAACTCATGGAAGCACAGACAAAACTTGAAACGGTGGAGCATCAGCTTGAAACCGCAAAGGTGGAGGTAACCAAGCCTTTTGCGCAGGAAGCGGAGCTTGCAGAGAAGTTAGAGCGTCTGTCTGCATTAAATGCCCTGCTTAACATGGATGAAAAGGGCAATGATGGGATTGATATGGATGATGAGCCGGAAGCTCCAAAGAGCGAAAAAGAGGTTGCAGACCGTCCGGCGAAGAATATTCCGATTGCAGAGAAAGCAGTGGGTACAGAGCAGGATAAGGGCATCAGACAGTATGCGGATGCACCTGCAGAAAGAGTGTCCCTGAAGGCGAAGTTGGAGGTGATGAAAGCAAAGGTTGCCGGAGGAGATACAGAAAAGCCTATGCCACAAAAGGCAAGGGGAAAAGAAGAAACCTTATAAAAAATTTGAAGTTTTTTATTTTTATTCCCAACTTTATTCCCAACATGTTATAATTATTTTGGTTGGGAATAAAAGTTGGGAAAAGGAGCATACTAATGGATATTAAACAAATTGTTTTAGATTTATGTGCCTTAAGTGATGAACAGGAATGGTTTGAATTTAAGGAAAACTGGTTTCAGCCTGAGGCATTAGGCGAATATGTATCTGCCCTGTCAAATGCGGCGGCTTTTCATTATAAAAAATATGCGTATTTCATTTGGGGAGTAAATGATAAAACTCATGAAATTGTAGGAACAACATTTAACCAGTATTGTGAATATAACAAGGAACCGTATCAGAATTATCTTGCGAGAAATCTGTCACCAAGCATAAATTTTAGTTTTGAAGAAACAGAAATTTATGGAAAGAGAGTCGTTGGTCTGGTAATTCCTGCGGCAACCGAAATTCCTACGGCATTTAAAGAAAAGAGGTTTTTAAGGATAGGATCATCAAAATGTAATATGAAAGATTACCCTAAGAGAGAAATTGAACTTTTCAAAATACTTGATGGAAGAACGGAAACGATAGAAACGGTACCGGCGAAGTATCAGGACCTTACATTTCAAAAACTCTTTGGATATTATGGTTCAAAAGGGATTGTTTTAAATCAAAAGACGTTTATTAAGAACTTGGGATTAAAAACAGAAGAAGGAGAATTTAACATTCTAGCACAGTTATTATCAGATAATTCTCATTTTCCGCTTCGTGTATCTATTTTTGATGGAGAAACAAAAGGCTCTAATCTTTTCTCAGTGCGTGAATTTGGAAATGACTGTTTATTATACAGCTTGGACGAGTTATTGCGTTATGGGGATGTGTTGAACCTAATCCAGACGGACGAAACAGACAGGGTTGTTGAGAGGAAAGAGGTTCCTTTATTTGATAATAAGGCATTTCGTGAGGCTATCATAAATGCCGTTCTGCACAATAAATGGGTGGAAGGAAATGAGCCTATGATTTCGGTTTTCTCTGACCGGATAGAGATACTATCGAGAGGAACACTTGCTCCGGCACAGACCATGGAGGGATTTTTCTTAGGAGAATCAATCCCTGTAAATGAAAAGTTGTCCGAGATATTTCTTCAACTGCATATAAGTGAGAAATCCGGACGAGGGGTTCCTAAAATTACGGAAATGTATGGAAAAGATGCATTTTCATTTAGGGAGAATTCCATTGTTGTTACTATCCCATTTGAGAGAATAAATAAGGTTGGGAATAAAGTTGGGAAAAAGGTTGGGGATAAGAAACCTTTAAATTCCAGAAGACAAAAGATTATTGCAGAAATGAGAGATAATCCGAATATTACAACTGCGGAACTTCATAGCATATTAGGCGTGAGTGAAACAGCAGTAGAAAACAATATATCATTTTTAAGAGAAAATGGGTATATAGAGCGGGTTGGTTCAAAAAAGGCAGGATACTGGAAAGTATTATAGCAGTTTAATTTTAATAGTGTGATTATGCAGAAGGCAGTCCATAGCGGGCTGCCTTTTGTCGTGCAAAAAAATGAAAATATGGAGGTTTATTATGGCAGACGAAAATATGAATACAATTCATATAACAGAAAAACAAAAAGTACAGGAAATTACAGACAAGTTGGAGGAAGGATTAAAGGAACTTTTTGAGAGTGAAAAGTACAAGACTTATCTTTCCACCATGTCAAAATTTCATAATTACAGCTTTAACAATACGTTACTTATCGCCATGCAAAAGCCAGAAGCAACACTTGTAGCCGGATATAAGGCATGGCAGAAGAATTTTGAAAGACACGTTAACAAAGGAGAAAAGGCAATCCGTATTCTTGCACCTGCCCCTTACAAAATTAAAGAGGAACGGGATAAATTAGACCCTGTGACCGGAGAGATGATGTTTGATGAAAACGGTATGCCCCAAAAGGAGCAGGTAGAGGTCACGATTCCGGCGTTTCGTGCTGTGTCTGTATTTGATGTATCGCAGACAGACGGAAAGCCAATTCCGGAACTGGAAGCACAGGAGCTTTTATCTACGGTGGAGGGATATGAGGACTTTGTGCAGGCACTTATGAATGTTGCCCCGGTTCCCATTGGATTTGAGGATATTCCCGGCGATTCCAAAGGATATTTCCATACAGAGGAAAAGCGTATTGCAGTGCAGGAGAATATGAGCGAGAGCCAGACTTTAAAGACAATGGTGCATGAGGTAGCTCATTCCATGCTGCATAATAAGGAAATCAATCGGGATGATTTGATGGAGGCACCTGCAAAAGACAGAAATACAAAAGAAGTAGAAGCAGAAAGCGTTGCCTATACGGTATGCCAGCATTTTGGCATAGATACCTCGGATTATTCTTTTGGTTATATTGCAGGGTGGAGTAGTGGTAAGGATATGAAGGAACTGAAATCTTCCCTAGACACCATACGAAAGACCGCATCGGAGCTTATTACAGGAATTGAAGGAGCGTTACAGGAATTGCAGCTAAATCGTGCCATAGAGAAGGAACAGAGTAAAGAGTGTATCCTGCTGATACAGAATGAGGATTTGACGGAGTTCAGCCTTGTCAATGTCCGTGGAATGGATACGCAGGAGCTTGTGGCTGCTCTTACTAACATGAGTGAGGATGATAAACTCAGCATACAGGCATACTTGGAAAGTAAAGGTGCATGGACTACAGAGCTTGGCAATGAGAAATCAAGAGAATTTGAGGAATATCATCTTGATGTTCGTTACAATCTTGATACAGATGAGATTATTGATGTGAAAGCAAAAATAGCAGAGCAGATTGACAGTAATCATTCGGTTATGGAGCAGGCAGAGCAGCTTATCCATCATTTGGAAGCGGAGAAAACCATATTTACATCAGATGAGCGTAACTTGATTGTAAATTATGCTTATAAGCTTGATGATATGGACAAGACAAGGGAGCTTGCAGAAAAGCTGGCATATCAGCTTGAATATGCACAGCAAGATGTGGGCCTGACTATCATAGATGCACAGGCAGAGATTGATGCACTCCCAGACCCGATAATTGGTCTGTCTGAAATGCGGGAGTACGGTTATACATGGAATAAAATGCTGCCATTGATGCAGGAGAAAGCATTGGAATTGTTTGACCAGGACTTGCCTGTGTATCTGTTACACAATGACGGTTCGGAAACCACGGTAGAAGATAGAAAACAGATTACGGAGCATGAAGGAATTTTTGGCATTGAAAAAGGTGATTGGGAAAATGAAAGAAAACTTCGTTCCATGCAGGCTGAGCTTTCGGACAATGACATAAATAAAGAAGCACAGCTTTTGTACGGCAGTTCTGATAAGTACGGTATTTATCAGTTGATGCACAATCCGGAACTGGATCATCTCCGATTTGAGGGCACAGAGTCTTTAAAACGAATGGGTATTACAAAAAATAATTTTGATGCAATCAAACCGGAAAACTATGAATTAATTTATGTAGGAGAGCTGTCTGAATTGCAAGAGCAGACACAGGGCGAAACACTGGAAGCAATCTATGAGCAATTCAATATAGCCCACCCGGAAGATTACAGAGGGCATTCCCTGTCTGTCAGTGATATTGTGGTCCTGCATCAGAATGGGAAAAACAGTGCCCATTTTGTGGATTCCTTTGGATTTACCCGACTTCCTGATTTTATGCAGACTTTGGAGGGAGTAAAAGAGCAGGAAGCGGAGATTGACACCTCTGGACACGATGTCCAGAAGTCAGAGCCAGAGAAACAGGAGCAGCAAACTTCGGACAACACGTTGGAAGATGGGGATGAAATCATTGACCTTGGTGATGAAAAGGAACAGGTGCTTGCAGATATGAAAAAATCCTTGGAGCTTGGGGAAGAAACCGAACTTGCCTTTCAGATTGCAGACCGCTATATCAGTATCCAAGAGGTGGATGGAGGCTATGATTATTCCATTATGGGAGCTGATTATAAGGAGCTTGACGGTGGAGTTTATGACAATCCTGATGTGACAATTAGGGAGGCACTGACTGATATCGTAGATGATTTGAAAGCTGCTCCAGACCATAACGGAGCGAAAGGGAGTATTAAGGAAAAGGATGAGCTGATACCGATTGATTATGAAGGATTGATGGAAAAGGTTGAGGAAGCCAATGAAGTTGTACCAAAAAATCAAGAGAGCAGCATCATAACGGATTTCAGGGCAAAGACCAATGAAGTGTTCCATGACATTAGTGAAATGAATCCGGCAGAAATTGAAGAAACGATAAAATGCCATGTGCAGGCAAAGATTGATGAGTATGATATTGATGCCACAATCATTGATGCAGTTGTTGTAGGAAGCAGGTGCAGAGGTCTGGAGAAGGACAGCTCTGATCTTGATGTGGTAGTGGAACTTTCTACGAATGAGAGAGAGGATGATTTATTCAATGCGTTTAATGAGGACGGGTTACATATCGGTGAGGTAAAGGTTGATATCAATCCGATTACTGCCCAGCGTACCGGGACACTGGAAACGTATCTGCCACAGGCTGAGAAGTATCTGGAGAGCATCCGGCAGGAAAGGGAGCAGGAGCTGACACAACAGATGCAGACACAGGGCGAAATGGAGAAAGAAGAGGTTGAAGTAACATTGATGGTATCCGAGTGTGGAGAGTTTCATAATTTGGGAGAATTTTATGAGAATATTCCCACTGTGGAGGAGGCAATCGCTATCTGGAAACAGATACCACCAGAGCGGATGCATGGTATCCCTGCAATCGGTATCAATGTTCACAGACCGGGCGAAGAAATCTATATGGATGATGAAGTTGACCTGTTATCAGGTAACCGGATTGATTTGGAGATATTAGAGCATATTCCAAGCATAACCAGTGAACCGAAGGCTATGGAAGTCATTGCTGAACTTGTAGCAAAGCTGCCTGAAATGGAGATAGATGGAGTTATGTCTGAAGATATGGAAGCAATGGTGTGGGAGAAGCGTATGCCGGATTTAGGACCTGCAGAACAGCTTGCTGTTGAAATTGACCGTTTTAGCTATGATTATGATGTTTATTCCTACCGCAACAACAACCCAAATATGACGGAGAGTGTGTCAGAGATTTCCGAGATGATAGTTCAAGGGAATACGGAGCCTATTACAGACTGGTTGAACGAGGTTATTTCTGAGGGAGCTTTGCCGGATGAAATGCAAAGGACAAAAGTATTGCTGGAAAAATTGGCTGAATACAAGCCTCTTGCCAAGATTGAAGAAATGGAAGAACAAAATTATAACATGATTGACAACGTGCTGAATAATGGTGCAGAGAAAGCACAGAGGGAAGCAAATAAGAAGAATCAGGAACAATCTGCGGTAAAAGTTTCCTTAAAAGCTCGATTGGCTGAGAAAAAAGCACAGGTGGAAGGTTCTGGACAGGAACATGAAGTACAGGAAAATACAAAGAAAAATCAGAGGGAGATATAAGCGATGAATAATAAATTTACAGTAGAAGAAGTCAATTTAATCTGCATTTTTGAGTGTAAGAGCAGGACAAAGGTTATAAGTGATATTAAAAAAGCGATTAAGTATTTGGATGACGATGAAATGGTAGAATTGTCAAATCGGGTAGTTGCCAAGTTAGATGATATGACAGACAAAGAATTCGCAGAGATGGAGTTTATAGTAACGGAATAGAAATGGTTTTGCTGGCAGAGCATGGATATGAATGTGTTTTGCCAGCATAAAGCATATTAACTTGACATAAAAGTCTTACAGGTGTAATATTTAAGGCGAAAGAAAATTTTTTTATCTTAAAATCTTACAAACGTAATATTAAGAAAAGTAGGAAATATAATTTTTAAAGAACGGAGGTTAGACAAAGATGAAGCGTAGAGCAAGAAGGAAAAAGAAACAAAGAACGACAATTTGCTTGACGGTATTTGTGCTGGGAACAATGTCTATCGGAGCTATTGTAAGTATTGGCATTTTGCATAGAAAGCAAAATACATTGGTTTCTCCGGAAGAACTTTTAGTTGAATATATGAGTCATATTCCAGAGCAGGAGTATGAAGAAATGTATGCGATGTTAAATATTGAAGCATCAAGAAATATTAGTCAGGATGATTTTGTAAAGCGAAATTCGGCTATCTATGAAGGTATTGAAGTGGACAATATGGAGATTGAAGTTACAGCATATGATGAGGAACGAAAAGCAGTAACTTATCAAACTTCTTTTGATACGGTAGCAGGTAATATCAGCTTTGAGAATGAGGCAATTTTTCTGAAGGGGGAAGATGGATATAAGTTGGCATGGGATGATTCACTGATCTTTCCGGAATTAGGTTCAACAGACAAGGTAAAGATTTCTACTACGCAGGCAAATCGAGGGGGAATTTTGGATAGAAATGGGCGAGTTCTTGCTGGAAAAGGTGTTGCATCTTCGGTTGGAATTGTACCAGGAAAATTGGAAGACAGAGATGAAGCTATTCAGCAGATAGCTGAGTTGTTGGAAATTGAATCAGAAGTGATTGAAAAGAAACTGTCTGCAAAGTGGGTAAAAGAAGATTCCTTTGTATCAATTAAAACGATTCCTAAAGTGGCAGAAATTGAGTTAATGAAAATCGAGCAGGATGAAGAGGTGTTGAAAGAGAATGAAAGACAAGAAAAATTGCTTGAAATTCCGGGAGTGATGATATCTGACACTGAGGTGCGAGAGTATCCATTAGGTGAGGCAGCTGCGCATTTAGTAGGTTATGTACAGAGTGTTACCGCAGAAGATTTAGAGAACCATGCGGGAGAGGGATATACAGCCAATAGCGTAATGGGTAAAAGCGGAATGGAAGGCTTATTTGAAAAAGAATTGAAAGGACAAAACGGCAGTAGCATTTATATTGTAGATTCTGCTGGGAACAAGAAAACAGAACTTGCGAGCATATTTGTACAAGATGGAAAAGACATACAATTAACTATAGATGCTGACCTTCAGAGGTCATTATATGCACAGTTTAAAGAAGACAAAAGTTGTTCTGTAGCAATGAACCCGTATACCGGAGAAGTTTTGGCTTTGGTTAGTACACCGTCCTATGATAATAATGATTTTATTATGGGGTTATCTAATGAACAGTGGACTGCACTGAACGAGGACGAGAATAAGCCGATGTATAATCGCTTTCGACAGGTATGGTGTCCTGGATCAACTTTCAAACCGATAATTGCAGCAATTGGGTTGGAATCAGAAGCAATTGATCCGATGGAGGACTATGGAAATGAAGGGTTAAGTTGGCAAAAAGATTCTTCATGGGGCTCTTATTGTGTGACCACACTTCATACATATGAACCTGTCATTTTAGAGAATGCACTAATTTATTCAGATAATATTTATTTTGCAAAAGCTGCATTAAAAATTGGTACAGAAGAGATGGAAAGCTCATTGACGGAATTGGGATTTAATGAAGAGATTCCATTTGATATTAAGATGGCAAAATCACAATACTCTAATACAGAAAACATTGAAACGGAAATACAATTAGCAGACAGTGGTTATGGACAAGGACAGGTTTTGGTAAATCCTTTGCATATGGCATGTATCTATTCTGCTTTCTGTAATGAGGGAAATATTATAAAACCTTATCTAGTATATCAGGCTGAAGCGACTGTTACGTTTTGGATGCCGGGAGCATTTTCTAAGGAAACAGCAAAACAAGTATTAGAAGGCACAAAAAAAGTTGTGAATGATTCTCATGGAACCGGATATGCAGCTCATCGTGATGATATTGTTTTGGCAGGAAAAACTGGTACCGCAGAGATTAAGGCATCAAAGGATGATACTTCAGGTACGGAACTGGGATGGTTTGCTATCTATTCGACAGAGGAAACAGTGGAACATCCTATATTGATTATCAGCATGGTTGAAGATGTAAAAGGAAGAGGAGGAAGCGGCTATGTCGTTAAAAAGGACAGTGCAGTATTGGAGGATTGGTTTCATAGCAATTAGTATTATGATATTGCTTAGCGTTCCTGGGTGTGGTGATACACATTTGGAAGATGAACAAGTAGTAGAAAGTGAAATTGCAGTTCAAGATCAACAACAAAATGTGAAGGACAATGAAGATGAGATTATAGAAATTTGTTCGCAGCTGTATAAAAAAGCTTCAGAGGAGAATAAGATAGCAGATTTAGAAATGATTCGTATTATTGTAAATCAGTTTGGAGAAAATGGGTATCCGGCTGTTGACAGCAGAAATCAAGTGAATATGACGGAAGCGGAGCAGGTACTGGAATTTTGTGAAAAGTGGGATGCTTAGGAAGAAGC
>OGHZ01000148.1_pt1 | contig 63332 bp, 64 predicted proteins | sample 1571661 | NCBI WGS metagenome assembly OGHZ01 (sample SAMEA2582040, study PRJEB24529) | metagenome | biome: Human gut stool | place: China | collected 2011 | reverse complement strand
CGATAAGGGCAACGCCGCCGCCCGCCATGAGCTGTTTCATGCCCTGGCTTTTCGCGCCCGGATTGTCGTTTCCGTAGCCCTCCAAGAGGTTGATAACGCCCCAAATGCCAAGACCTGCTCCGAGAGCGATAACGAGTGTCTGCAAAACGCCTACTGCGCTGTTGAAAAATGCCATAATATAACTCCTTTCTGCCGCTGTGCGGCTGCCCGAAAAAGGGCATAAAAAACGGCGGTCAGTTTTCGATAACTGCCGCGGTCATAAGTCCCCGCGCTGCGTTTGTTGCTGCTGCGCGGCGGTATTCAGTTGTAGGGTGCGGCTTCCTGCCGCGATACGCGCAAGGAGTAGGGGCGCGTACCATGTAGCCCGTGTTTATTATTTTTACTTTAAGCTCCCTCCTTTTCAAAAAGCGGTGTGTAGACAGGCTTAATGCCGTACTGCCGTTCCCGGACAGCTTCGATATACTTGATATAGGAAATACCTGCCTGTCTTGTCCTGCGTTCCTGTTCCCGCTGCATTTCCTCGGCAGCTTCCACAAGCCCGCTGATAGCCCGGATTAGCTGCTGTTTTGCCTTTTTCTTTCTGATACGCTTATTCATTTTCTGTGTCCTCCTGCAAATCTGCTTCGTCAACTTCGTAATAGTCAAATACCTCGTCCGGCTTTACGATTGCAGGACGGCGGCGCAAGTGCTTTTCCATGTCAAAGGCATTTTTCTTGTCAAAGTCGGAAAGGTACTTGTACTTCGGGTGTTTGGTAATATCGTATTTTTCGGAGAAGAACGGACGCACCCCGCGTAGTTGCAAGATACATTTCCCGCCGTCCATGACCGCAATTTCATCTTCGCTCATAAGCTGCTTGCCTAACTTCTGATAGTTCAGCCCGTGGGAAAGCTCCCGTCCTCTTGTTTCGGAAGTGTTGAAGCTGTCAATGGTTTCTTTCCCCAAGATTTCCGACATTTCTTTAAGGGTCGTTTTCTCCTTGCCGCCCAAGAACAGGGTCGTATCGCAGTTGCCGACAATGGTATCGGCGTTGTCCTTGTAGATAGCCTTTAGCTGCGACTGGCTCTGCAAGATGATGGACGCGGAGATTTCGCGGCTCCTTATCGTGGCAATGAGTTTTTCAAACTTCGGTATCTGCCCGATATTTGCAAACTCGTCAAGCAGACAGCGCACATGAACAGGTAGCCGCCCGCCGTACACATCATCTGCCTTGTCACAAAGCAGATTGAAAAGCTGTGTGTAAAGGATTGATACAACAAAGTTAAAGGTGTCGTCGGTGTCGGAGATAATAACAAAAAGCGCGGTCTTTCGGTCGCCTAAGGTGTCAAGCTCCATTTCGTCGGTTTCCATCAGCTCGCGCAGTTCCCGAATGTCAAAGGGGGCAAGACGCGCACCGCAGGAAATGAGGATAGAGCTTCTTGTTTTTCCGGCAGACAGCAAAAACTTCTTGTACTGGCGCACCGCAAAATGTTCCGGGTCTTTTTCCTCCAAGCGTTCAAACATGAGGTCAACGGGGGATTGAAATTCCGGGTCGTCCTCGCGGGCTTCCGACGCATTTATCATTTCAAGCAGCGTCGTAAAGTTTTTCTCATTCTCCGGGGCTTCGTACCAGATGTAGCCGATAAGGGCGCAGTAAAAAAGCCGTTCCGATTATAGTGATAGGTAAGGTTTTGATATTATCTCCACCTTTTCCCCCACTTCACACCGGACATGCGACTTTCACCGCATCCGGCGCTCCATCGATTGTCTTCACGAGACATTTAATCAGTCACCAAATTTAAGTTTTATATTATTGCTGACAGGTTCGCCTGCTCTCGCAGACTATTGATTTTCACGAGCATCTTTTTTGTGATATTGAGTGTTTTTATCAGGTCTTTTATTACTGCTTGGGGCAGTTCTTGTAACAGAATCAGATATTTTTTGTGAATCAGAACCATGTTTTTATATCTTTCAAATCCACCAAGTGCTCTTGGTACTTTGAGCCATACAGCTACATGTTCCGCATCTGCGAATTCTTCTCCACTGATTGCACATTTTCCCTTTTGAGCAGAAAATAAAGATATTTTACTGTCATGGTATTCTGTGCTATGACCAACGGATATTTTTTCTCTCAGTCCTTTCAGAACATACTGATTAAGGTTAAGTTCTGTATGAATCGGAGCACGACCTTCTTTTGTATAACTACAAACGATTGATCGCTTCGCCATCGGTATTTTATTTTTGATGAATGCAATCGGATAGATCATCTGGTCAATTCCTGAAACATATCGAATCATTTTTGACTGTCCGAATCTTTCCTTTTCTGCTTGGGTGATAGTTCCACCCTCATGTTTTAGCATACTTCCTGTTTCTGTATTTAACCTGTTCGTCAAAACTGTCATTACTCGCCTATGGAATTCTCTGCAATCAATACTGATACAGGTGGCAAGCTGATAGTAATTCTGTATGCCTAACACCATAGAGTTATATAGCTGAATTTCTGATAAACAACTTTTTTTCTCTCGGGGTTTTGCGATGTTTTTCGCTTGTTCCACTAGCTTTGCTCTTTCAATTTCAACCTTTTTGTCACAGATTGCCGACTGCACCACATATTTATGATGCTTCAACCTTACCCTTATTTTGAATCCAAGAAACTCTGACCACCGTTTTCTGGTGTTCACAATCCTTGTTTTCTCAGGGGACACCTCTAATTTCAACCTCTCTTCAATCCACGCCGTAACCGCTTCTTTTGTCCTGACTGCGTCCTCTTTCGTTCTACAGAAAATCCTAAAATCATCCGCATACCGAATGATATGCATTTCTTTCATTTCTGTGTTTTTCATAATCCTATAACCATGGCTTTTATCAAAAACTTTAGTTTTTCCGATTATTCTTTCTCGCCCTCTGCTTATAGCAATCGGATTTTCCTCCCATTGACTAGCTATCCACCAATCCAATTCATTTAGAACGATGTTTGCCAGTAGTGGTGAGATAATTCCTCCCTGTGGTGTACCCTTGTTGGGCAGTACCGTTGTATTATCGGGCATTTTAATTGGAGCTGTTAGTATTCGCTTGATAATAAAAATCAGCGTTTTATCATGGATACCCAGCGACCATATCTGTCTGATTAACTTGCTATGATTTACGTTATCGAAAAATCCTTTAATATCAAACTCAATAACATAATGAAGATTCATCATTTGAAGCATGGTGTAGGTTCTGTTAATGGCATGTTCAACGGATCTATTCGGACGAAATCCATAACTATTATTGCAGAACTTTGCTTCGCAGATTGGTTCCATGATCTGCTTGATACATTGCTGTATCAACCTATCCCATATGCATGGGATTCCCAGCGGACGTGTTTTTCCGTTTGGTTTCGGGATATCTTTCCGTCTTACAGGCTTTGGTCTGTAGCCGTGTTTGCTTCCGGTAACAATAAATCTCACTCTTTTTACCACATCATCAGGAGTTTGACTCCCAATATCTGTGATGTTCTTTTTGTCTGTTCCTGCCGTGTAGCTGCCTTTGTTCGCTTTGATGTTTCGGTACGCAAGTAAAATGTTATCCCTGCTCAGCATCAAATCCATAAGATTCTCAAATACTTCACCGTTCTGACTTTTTTGATATAGTTCATCAAAAGTACCTTGCATTCCGTAGTACTCCGCATGACGCAAGTCATCTACACATAATGTTTTACTTTTCTTTGGCATAAGGCATCACCTCCTCTCGAAAGTGACCCTTTTGGTCTTACTCGTAATCCTTATCATTAGACTGAATAATGCCTGTTTATTTCAACCGACTTGTGACCATTCCTCCGAGTTCCTCTTTTTCGCAGAACTCATCATAAGTTCGATCACGGCTTTTCAGCACCAGTTCACCTGCTTATTTTCTTCGTCAGGCTATCCCCTAATGGAATCTGGTGCCTTTCCACGTTCCGATAATCCTATCTGTACATATATCCTTAGATCTCTGCTATAGTCCTGTCAGCTTGGATGTGCCTGTAACACAACATGGTCGTTCGTAGGGCGAATTTCTACTGAACCACACTGACTGCGCTTTAACGCACCCATACATTTCTATATGGTCTTCTTTTAGAACCGTACATTCGCAGTTTTCGTCAGTTTACTCGCCAAAGTAAACATTCTAATCATAGATATTTTATAGATCCTAGACCTATAGGTAGCGCACCCCACCTCTGGGGCGTTTTCGAGAATCTTTTGGCAGATTCCTACGACTACTCTCGGTCGTTGTCACGGAGCTTCTCACCCCAACCATTACAGCTGACGCAAGTCCGTCAAGGATAGACGTTTCAGGGCGTTACCCCATCATTCCACCTATCGGATTACCAGTTCACAGACTGGTTATTATTTAATAAACCAACACTGTGCGCAGACTTTTTACCGCCTGCGAACGTGTCGCACTCACCCAAAAATCCTCGCCGGATTTTTCCCCGTCGCCTTTGGTGTTGGCGATAATGGTATTTACCAGTTTCAAAATATCCTTTTCGCTGCGCAGATAGGCGAAGGGATTGTACCGCATGGATTTCTTGAAATTGATGGTGTTTAGCACCTTGATTTTGTACCCGCCCCGCTGCAAGAGCTTTCCACACTCGATTAAAACCGTTCCTTTCGGGTCTGTGACAACATAGCTGCTGTGCATTTGCATTAAGTTGGGCTTTACAAAAAACCTTGTTTTGCCGCTGCCGGAGCCGCCGATGACAAGCACGTTTTTGTTTCTTGCATACTTCGGGTGCTTCGGGCGGCTGCTCATCATCAGCCTTTCGGTCTGCGTCAGCAGCACGTTATTTTCAAACATGGGGTCGATATATGGCTTTATATCCTCGGCATTGCCCCAACGTGCAGAGCCGTACTCCATGCCCTTACGGTATTTCTTTGCGTTCTTGCCTTTCACATAGACCGCAAGCCGGATAACGACAGCCCCGACAATGCCGATAAGCAAATCCATAGGGTTAAAACTCGGCAGGGCATTTGAAAAGGCAGCGGAAAAGCCGCTGCCAATGGAAACCAGCTTGCCGGAGAGGTCAGCCCCCGGCGAGAGCCGCACCGCCTGTCCGACTTTATCAAAGAGATACACAAAGAGCAGATAGGGGGCGTTTAGGATAAGCAGCTTCTTGATATTCGGCTTCATAGCGATACCTCCCTGTCCTTGTATTTTGTCTTTTGACGGTTCGCGTTAAGCTGCTTTGCTGCTTCCCGGAATGTGGCAAGTGCCTTTCGGATAGAGGGCTTTTGCTCCTGTGTCAGCTTCTTTGCGGAAAACTCCTTAAAGGCTGCGGTCAGAGCGTCCGCGTCCCGCCCCTTGAAAAAGACGAGATAACGGGGCGGCGTTTCGGTGCTGTCTTTCTTTAGGGCAAAGTCGATACCGTATTTTTTTGCCGTCTGCTCAAAGGCTTTGATATTGCCCTCGGTTATCTCAATGTTGGATAGCCCCGCGTTCTGCTTCGCAAGCTGCTTTAGGGTCTGCTTCCCGTGGGGCTGTTTTTCCTGCTGCTTTTTTGCCTGTGCAAGCATGGCTTTGATTGCCTTTTGCAGCGTTTCAGCGGTCAGCTTCGCTCCCTTGACAGAGAGCGCAACCACTTTTTCGTTGATTTCATCTTGCAATGTTTACCGTCCTCCTTTCCCGGTAGTAGTGATAGTGTTAAGGTGGTACGCCGCTTTTGGGCGTGAAAAAAGGGCGTCCGTTCTTCACGCCGCCCCGTTAAATCCGCACCCGCAGCCCGTTCAAGTCCTCGGCGCGGATACCTACAAGATACCAGTTGTCCCCGTACTCAATCCGGGTCGGCTTCCATTTGCCGCCTGTGAATACGTCCATGCACTCGCCGCAATGCAAGCCGCCGTAATAGTCGGCAATATCAAAGCGAATATCGTAGCGGTCAGCGGTTTCGTCAAAAATTAAAGCTCCTGTTTTCTGTGCCATGTGGTAAATCCTCCTTTTTTCGTTTACAGGCTTTCGCCCTCGTTGTAGGTGTAGTAGTCCGGGTCGCCGTATTTAGGCTTGCCGGATAATGCGCCGCTTGCCATGTCGTGAGCGACAAGGGAAGTATAGTAGCTGTCAATGGTAGACGGGGCATTGAAAAGCACCGCCTTTAGGTACTGCTTGATGTTGCGGATTTTCGTGGTGTTCTCCTGCATACAGTCAAGCACAAAGCGGATATGTTCGCTGTTCAGCTTCATAAACTTTGACTTCACAAGCTCGGCGGGGTAATCGTCCCCGGCAATACGGATTTTCTTTCTTGCCGTACAGACGGTTTCAAGCATGAGGTCAACAATTTCATTCAGACGGTCGCGGTCAAGGCTTCTGTCCTGTAAGAGAATGTCATAGGCGATATTGTCTTTGATAATTTCCTCATACACTCTGTAAGCGTCGTTCCTTTCCGTTCTTTTCCGTTCCGGCGGCTGTGCCGTTTCGTCCTCGCCATAAGGCAAGGGATTTAGGGAATGGATAGGAATGGAATGGGTACTTGATAAATCCGTATTTGATTTTTCTTTTTTTGGTAAGTTAGTTCTTTGTATATCTTTATTTAATTGCGTTGGATTTTCCAACGTAGGTTTTTCCAATGTTGGTTTTTCCTGCGTTGGATTATCCAATGTTGGATTTTCCAATGCAGGTAAATCCGGCGTAGGCGGCTGCGGCTGCTCGAATATCACATAGTCCGCGCCCCGCAAGCGTCCTTTCTCGTCGCGCTCCCTTGAACGGACGATATACCCGGCGCGTTCCAGTTCCTTAACGGCTTCCCGGATAGCGTCGATTTTCTCCCGGTTGATAAAGGACAGCCCCGCAAGGGTATAGTCCCAATCCTCCGGCAAGGACAGCATTTGCGATAACAGCCCTTTTGCCTTTAGGGATAGCTCCTTATTGCGTAAGTGGTGGTTGCTCATAACCGTATAGCCCTTGTTGCGCTCCACTCTGAAAACTGCCATAGCTTCATCACTCCTTTGCTGCATACCTGTTACGCAATAGAAACGCGATTTTGAGGGTTTAGGTATCAATCCCTTATCCGCTGAAAACCGCGCCCGCAAAGCCGCATAAATCAAGGGCTTTTTCCTGCCTACTGCGTAACAAAGGGCATGAAAAAAGCGGCGTTCCTGTTCTTCCTTGTGGGAAGTGAGAAACGCCGCCTGTGCGGTGCGTTATTCTGCTTCTTCGGCTATGAGGTCTTGTATGACTTCGCCAAAGTCTGCCGTAAAGGAAAAAATGAAGTATTCCAAAACGGCGGGGTCTGCGTCCATAGGCTCGGCTTCTTCGGAAAAGGGCAAGCCCATAAGCCCATAGAGCATTTTTATGATTTTGAACAGCTTCCCCCGGTCGGCGGGGGTGTTCATGGTAACAAGTACGTCGGTCAAGCGGTTTACGGTTTCCATGTCGCCGCCTGTCGTTACCCATACCATTTCTGCGAATGACTGCGTGATTGCCCCGGCGACAAGGTTTACCTTATCCTTGCTGATTTCGCCGGACGGGAGTATAATACCCTTGTCTAAAAGTACGTTTTTCATGTCGTCCTCCTATAATCTGTGGTGCCAAAATGGTGCCCGGTCTTACAAAATCATCTTATACGGAGATACGGCAAGATAAATGACGATACGCGGAAAACCTTGATTTTAAGCCATTTTCGCAAGGTTTTATAAACACTTGCGCGGGCTTATAAGAAGATTTCCGTCTATCAAATCAATAAAAAATGGTTTTGAAAATGGAACTATTTCAATTGAAGAAGAGTATGGCGGATGTTTAGGCATCTGTTGCAAAATCGGAGATATGGCTTTTTATTTTATTGGTTCAGAAGATGATAGTTTAACAAAAGAAGAATATTGGAAAGCATATACATTGGATATGACCATAGACTTAATTTTTAATATTCTTAAAGATTCTAAATCTGCAGAAGAGAATGGACTTGATGATTTGGAAATTGGTTATTATGAATCACTATTAGCCTTATAGAAAGACAAAGTACGTGATATAATTACAAGAAAACGGAGGAAAATATTATGTTTGAATATAATGGCTATCATTTTGAGCCAGAGCGCAAATTAAGAGAAAGCGAAAAGAAAGATATATGTACTTTTTCTAAACACATTAAAAGTGATAGAGAACTTGGAATGTGTGATTACAAAGTAGATTGGAAAAAAAACGACTACAGTTGGAAAAAATTTTATGAAGCAAGTTGCGATAGTCAGTTAGATTTATTTCGGTGTGTTGAAAATGAAAAATTATATGTTCCATGTGAACACGAATTATTTGAATTTATCTGATACTGAACGGAATAAAGATCAATTATACGAGATTTTTTAGTGACATAGTGTAAAGGAGATATGCAAAATGGTAACAGAGGCTACACGAAAACAGTTAGCGGATTATAAAAAACATGGCAAGAAACTGAAATACCTTATCAATTATCTTATTGGATTAATTGAAGATGAAGATGATTTCGAAAATATTATATTAAGGGAAATGAAAGCCCTTGATTTCACCGAAGATGAAATTGTTGAATGTATGGAATATGATTTTGCATTTGACATGAGTTGAAAAATACAAAATTCGAATTAAGCAGAAATAAGAATTTCTTTTGGAGATTGGAATTATTGCATTTCGACAAGAATTGTGCTAAAATTGCATTATTAATAAAACAAACTATAATAAAAATTATTATGACCATAGGTATTTTATCTGTGGTCTTTTATTATCTGGAACGGCTGCCGTTCCTTTTTTTATGCCCATTTATAGGCTTGATCATAAATTCTATCTAAACAACGTTGCGTTCGCAGCGATTATATAAAGCAAACAGGAGGTTTTTATGGAAAATTTAAAATTTTTTCACAGTTCTATTGCCTCGCCAGAAAATATTCAGAAATTCGAATCTGATACCCATATCAAATGGGACTGGCGGATCGAAACACTGGCACGGATTTCAAACCGGCTTTCTTTACACTTTGATATAGATATGGATGCGGTATATCTGTTTTCTACTGAAAACGATGAGCATATCCAATACGTGCCTTATCAAAGATGTCAAGATAAAAGTAAAGCCCGAAAATATGACAACATCAATGAATGCCTTTATTATTGGAAAAATCTGTTTCCAACATATTTTTCTTTGGAAAGACAGATCATTTCATGGAAGGACAGGTCTTATAGCTTGCGCCTGAGACGTACAAACCCAGTATATATGTTGTCATGTTTTTTTGATGAAAAAACTGCAGAAAAATATACGAAAAAAGTAAGCTGCGATTATGATATTTTAAAAAATGGTATCTTGGTCGCACTAAAATGATTATAGTAGAAAGGAATAATTCACATGAGTAAAACACCAGATAATAAAAATTCTGTCCGCAGATTAATTTTAAATGAAGCGGTAATGAATCACCACACTAGCAAAGAAACACTTGCTTTTTTCAGTATGTTCTGAATATTTTTTATTTGATATAGATATTGAGCCTGACTTTGAGAAAGCAACGTTCACTGTTCCAAAGGAATGGTTACTGGATACGATCATGAAATCTGAACAATCATCTATGGAAGAAGCAGTAAATTTTCTGGAAGAAGAATATACCAGCGATGACAGTATTCACTGGTATGAATCTGCCATAAAAGCAAAGAAAATTATGAATGTATCATTCATTTAATGTTTATGGTTTTCTTTGTAATTGACTCGTCCATATTTAATACTGAAACTATAAAAAATAATTAACTATTAGGAGGAAACTATCATGTTAAAACTTGAAAAAAAACCTATCGAACACTTAAAAAACAAAATTAGCGCAATCCCTTATATCTTGTCACCGGAAGTAATTTTATTCATTTTTGTGACAGCGGCATTTATTTCTAACCTTCCTAACCTTTCTCCGTTATTATCAATCATGGAAGCAATTGCCTTTATTTTATTTGCTATTGCTGGAATCAAAACCTGTCGCAATAACAAAGGAAGAAAATATTTGTATTGTTTCTATAGTGTAATTCGCCCGAAGTGTATATGGATCTGCCAAAAATCATTTATTTTACATAATGATAGCAAATGCCCACAAAAAGAATTCGTCAGGGAATTAATGGATATACAAAAGGAATTAAAAGGTACATCTGTTGGCACTGCATATATGATCACACACACTCTCATAAAAGACCATATTTTGAAAACGTTCTCCAACGTATATGTGAGAGAAGCTTATTATGGTAAAGTGGGGCAGAGACGTTACGATCTACGAAATATAAACTGTGACACTTGTAAAGTAAAATCATGCTCTACCAAGCAGAAAAAGGATAAAGACACTTTTTTCTGTATCAGAATTGATTTATAGCAAATTTTCATTGCTGAGTGAAGATTCGAAGGAATTTTTGCTCAGCACTAAATAAGGAGAGAAAAATATGTTAACTATCAAAGATTTCAAAACGAATGATCCTGCTGTGATTCTGACTATGAATCATGGCAGAAACGAGGATCCAGTAATAAGCGAAGTCAAAATTGGATCCGTTGGAAGAAAATATGTAACCATTAATAATGGCCCTTTTGAAAAAAAATTTCAAAACTGGAATGCCGAATACTTGTATGAAGCAAGTAATTATGGCGAAAGATCCCAATTATTTATGACAAGAGAAGCAGCAGAACAGTACATCGAAAAAGAAGACTTAGCCCTCTGGTTAGGTACTTTATCTGTCTCGGCAGCAGGAAAATACAGCTTAGAAACACTTAGAAAAGTTAAGGAATTATTATCAACGGATTTGTTGGAAGAGGGGGAAGTGCTCATCGACAAAATAACCGACGAGTTATAATAGGAGGAAAATATGAAATCATTAAATGAACTGGAAAAAATGAACGACAGTATAACAAAAAAATACTTAATATGCAAAGATTTTCATTCAGACGGGTTTACAACCTATCTGGATGAAGATAAATCTGTTGGGGTTAGTGAATTCTCTACTTCTTTTTTAAAGGGGCATTTACTAGAGGGTAACGTAGATTTATCTTCTGGTAAAATTCAAATGTGGGATTTTTATGCATTCGACATGGAGAATAGCAATATTTTAGATATTTTTGTCTATCTTGATTTTGAAAAAATGCTCAAAGAAGGCATTTTATTAGATGTCACAGAAAACGATGAAAAAAGCAAAAAAGCCATAGCATATTATGAAGCAGAATATGCTATGGAGAAAAAACAAAGATGGCTTGATTGTCGATTTGAGGAAGCCATCGATGATTATGTAAAAAAAATAACAACATACATACACGCAAAAGCGGATTATATAATTGCTTGTATGTAATATTATTTATTTGCTTAGTATTTATATTTATGATATACTAAGTAAGTAAACAATAAAATTATTCAAACAAAAAAGACTGACCTTATAATGGTTGGTCTTTTTTTTATTACCTGCAAAGCAGGAGAAAGCTAGGAGGAAAATCAAATGGCAAATTTAACAACTGAACAAGAAAACAGAATATAAGTTATTATAGATTAGACAAATGCGAAAAGCGCTGTCCAAGATACAGTCATTGTGATACAATTACAATAGCAAATGAATTTGCCGTGATGTGTGCTTATCTAAATATCAAACGGAGGAATTTACATGAAAAAGAGTGATAAATCCAGAATATGAAATTATTAAAGGAAGCAAAGGCGGATTAGCAAAATGCGAAAATAATAAATGGTTTTGGCAAGATTTTGTTCCAAGTATAGGATATGTCAAAACAAGAGATATGGACAGAGACGAAGAACACGCATACTTGGCTATACAAAAGTATGGAAAATTTGCAAACTCAAACATTAGAATGTAAGTGATTATCAGAGGAATAGAAATGAACTGCATACATATCTCATATGTGCAGCGGACGATAATCTTACAAGAGCATGTTCAGAGGAAATGTGCTATTTAAGAGACTTTATTTATTTTAGAAAAATGGAATATGAAAATGCTAATATTCACATTTACGTGATGTTACACAACATATATAAAGACAACTTATTTGATCTTGAGTACAGTGATACACCGTTGGAACGCTGTATATTTGATTTGCTTTGCCAGGCAGAGAAAAATGTAATATATGATTACATAAGCAAATTCGCATCATGTGAGAAAAATGATGATGGATATTATATCTGGAAAATGAGCGAATAAAAATAAATTAAAATTTTATTTATATTTGGGAAAAATATGAAAATATAATTATTTAGCAAAGAGTCTCTGGAATCATCAGAGGCTCTTTTTTTCTATCCCTATATATCTTTAAGTAGTCGTATAATATATGTTATGCGACTACTTGTTGCCAAAAGTCCATTTTTTCTGTATAATATACGTAGAAACCATTTATTTACATATTTACATTTTGGAGAGGAATTACATGTATAAATGCCATTTTTGTGGATTCAGTTCAGATTCACTGGATGATTTTGATGAAGATTTTAAAAACCACAAGGGCTTTTGGTGTCCGGATTGTGACGGGTTTAACCAGTTTGACAATAAAAGGGCTTTTAAACCCGGATACAGGCTTTTCCTTGAAACGCCTTTTGCCATAAACAATTCGCTGCATTGTATTTCAGCACCATTTAAGACAAATGTTTCCCTGCTTCGGTATCCCGGCGGAAAATCCAGACTGACAGGTCTTATCTATGAAAATTGCCGATCGGATCATATGGAGAATTTTATTGAGCCATTTGCCGGAGGTGCATCCGTAGGCATATCCTTGTTACTTGCAGATAAAGTGCATGAACTGTGGCTCAATGATGCCGATTTTGGGATATATTCCTTGTACCATATGATAAAATATATGCCTGATCTGCTAAAATCCAAAATTCGGACGTTTACGCCGTCACAAAAGGCATTTGACAAAGCAAAGACAAATCTTTTGCATGATTATACCACTTCCGATATGTATGAAGCGGCATGGAATGCCCTGATTGTTAACCGAATGGCTTTTTCAGGGATCCCTTATGCAAATTCCATGTCCATTCCATCTGCAAGGTGGAATCCTAAAACATTGTGCAAACGGATTGATGAGATACACGCAAAATCAGATCATATCCACGTATTCGGAATGGATGCATGTGATTTCATTCAGGAATATTACTGGCTCCCGGATGCAACGTTATTCATCGATCCTCCGTATTATGAAAAAGGAAGGTCTCTATATCATTGTTATTATACAGAGGATCAGCATGTAGAACTTGCATTTTTACTGGATGAATTATACAAGTCATTTCCATACAACGATATGATCATCACGTATGACAACTCTCCTGCCATTCAGGATATTTACCAATATCCGGAAAAATATTATGTCACCAGAAAATACAGCATTGCAAATTAAGAAAGCAGAGGAACAAAATGTCAGTTGATTACAAAAATGAAACTTATCTCATATATAAGCAAAAAACAGATGAACTGTTGACTACTCTCCCACCCTTCTGTACAAAGGCAAGAAATGAGCGGTCATTAAGGCTTACCGAGAAAACGCAATATGATTATGCCTATAAAATGAGTATTTTTCTGAATTATCTGCATGAAAACAATTCCTATTTTAAAAATAAGGATATCAAAGATATAACTATTGAAGATCTGGGACTGCTTACGAAAGATGATGCCGTCGAATTTATCTCATGGGTTCTCAAACGCCACTGTAACGAGAAAAACGGTAAACTGAACAAAAAAACGACTGCAAATGTCTATATAGCAACTATTTCATCTTATTATAAACTGTTCATCAGTGATAATCTCCTTACCTATAACCCTTTTTCCGGCATTGACAGGGAAAAGAGACATGAAAAGGACATTATCTACATGAAAGAATCTCAGATAGATGATTTTTTAAATGCTGTATGTGCTGGCGAAGGACTGACCGCTAAGGAAAAAGTATTTCACGAAAAAAATTCTATCCGTGATATATGTATGTGCTGTCTGCTCCTTGATACCGGGATACGTGTATCAGAGCTTGTCGGTCTGGATTTGGACGACATTGATTTCAAAGAATGCTGCATCTACATCCAGCGAAAAGGTAACAAGCCGGATACCGTTTTCTTCTCGGATAAGATGAAGAATATCCTTGAAGAATATCTGGAATTTCGAAAAACAATGTACCCAACTGACGATAACCGTGCCGTGTTCGTTGTGACGATCGGCAGGTATCAGGGCGACCGGATCGGTGTACGCAGTGTCGAAAGAACCGTGAAAAAATACGCAAAGGCTTCCAATATTCCACAGTTTTCGAAGATAACGCCTCATAAGCTAAGAAGCACCTATGCCATGTCAATGCTTGATGAAACTGGCAATATTGCGCTTTTAAAAGAGCAGTTAGGACATGAATCCATAACCACTTCCAGCCTGTATGCAAGGGCAAAGGATTCTGACAAGAAAGCAAAGCGTAATGCACTTGATATTTTATAAACCGTGATAATGAAAAAATGCAAAAAACAAATAATAAGTAAAAAAAATTTATTTCCGTAAAATGTCGTTTTATTGCAAAAATCAGCCATTCTCTATAATATAAAAACATAAAACAAATGACAGAGAGGGGCTTTTTATATGAACAATGTTTATATTGCATATCTTGATGAAATAACGCAGGACGATCTTGTCACAGCCAAGAAAATTGAAGCTGACGATAAGCTGATACTCCTTACCGGAGACGAACCTTACATGCCATGCAGCTATTTTTATTTTCTTCGTGATCTGAATGTAGAACCGGAATTTGTAACAATTGAGAACAACATCCTTATCACAGGATTCATGCTTGGGCTGCAGTGCGCCAACCAGACAGGAAACATCCATATCATATCATCCAATGAAGCTTACGGAGATATTAACGACTGCTCATTTACGACTGCAAAAGGAAAGATCTCGGTGAACGTTTATTCTTCTTTTGCTGATGTCTTTGTAACTGGCTCAAAGAAAACATCCTCAAAATCATCCAGCAGCAAAAAAAATGTAGTGGAGGATGATGATACCCAGTACCCTCCTGCATCTGAGGAATTTAAGAACAAACTGGTAGAGATCGACACGAAACCATATAATCTATCAGCTCATGCCGATGTGATTGCATACTGCATTAAAGAAAGTACAGATGAGACACCGGGCAGTCTTGAGCTTCAATTATGCATGAGGTTTGGAGAAAAAACCGGGAAAACGATTGCTCCTACATTGAATGCACATTTCAGTGAATTAGCCGAGCTTGTTTAAAATATAATATTCGTTTTTTGACAAAGGTTTTTCTGTATGCAATAATCGAGTCAAGGATGGTTAAAGTAATATGCTGATTCATCTGATATTCATCATATCAGCTTCGATCCCTTAAAAAATTACCCCATTATACAGGATTCGCAACTCCTTTGCATCATTACTCTCCTATCCCAAAAAAGGAATCTCTGCTATTAACTGGCATTGATTCCTTTTTTTTATTGCTGTCCGGCGTTCTATTTTATAAAAATCCTATCCCTGTCTGTTGATCAGATCTAATACTGCTTCTATCTGCCCCACATAAACCTCCGTATGAGTATTTCTGTCATTATCTGCCCTGCAGGTATGGTAAAGATCCATACATGCAGGTGAATCATCTGGTATGAAGATATGCTTCAATACTGCATCTATGAATGTTTTTGTATGCAGGTTATCGTGATCGATCATCTTTGCGTTTGGTGGATAATAATGCACAAATGCCACCAGTACCTTCGTTTTATAAATGCTTACCCTATTTTCACATAAATAATCTTCTACTGCTCTCCTGTATCCGGAATAAAGGATATCTTTGTTATATGAATATCTGTTCTTTCCAGCAGACACGTCATATGTAATCTTATGCGGTATCATTCCATTTAAGGTGAAATGGTATACTTCTCCTATCCTTTCAATTGTCATTGCAGGCTCACATCCGCTCATTTTTACATATTCTTCTGGATCATAGCCACACATCATGATGATATGATTAATCTTCTGGTACATGTCTTGTATGTTTTTAAATACCATTACTGACGTCTGTTTAACATCCTGCAAACTAAGAACTTCTGTTTTTAATTTACTTTCAACAAAGCTGCTTATGTCTGCTCCGTCAGAAGCTATCTTTCTCATATCATTTTTTACTTTTTCTCTTATATCCATTATGTTCACACTCCTTATCTCAATGATACGTTAATCTGATCATTTTATCCATTATTCGGTTTATGGATAAAATGAAAACACGGTGTTATTATCATCATAATCAGTCTAAAATTTAAGGAGGATCTTATGAATATTAACGAATTTATAGGGAACAACACCGATAAATGCGAACAAACAAGCAAGTATTTTCTTATCCTGCAGCGATGGAGCAAACAGGAACCTTACTGGTGTCTGTTTATTGGAGAAAATGCAGAACATCTCACTTCTGAAGAATGTAACAAAAACATTATCTTAGGACACTACTGTATTGAAAAAGAAGCAAATCTGCATGATGTACTGACAACACTTGCCGAAACAGGTATTTCTGTGAAAGTAGACCGTGATTATTTTGTATAATGGAAGTTTCAGGGAGGCATGAGAATTGTATCAGCAGATAGTCCGCAAAAACTTTTTATGCAGGGAAAAATCAACACATGATCCACACGCTGTCAAGGAAGGGATCCAGACTCCAACGGGAGATGTTTTTGTTGGCTATGATGTATGGAGGCTTCTTGATTATATGGACTACCCTTCCTATGGATATGAAATATATCCTGCATTTGACTTTTCAAAAAAATTTGATATTATCGAGGATCATATTGCGATCAGGGAACATCCGAGACCAGTAAAAAATAAAGCTCGCCAAAGACCTGTGCAAAAACACGTTAACTGGCATGCGTATCTCTGACTGCTCCCACAGGTCTGCCTATGTTTTTCGCCACAAATTTATAACATGAGTTTAACTGACGTTTTTTTGACATCTGTTTTTTTCCGTGTTATACTCGTAACATAAATAAAAAAATTTAATAAAAAATAATTTGAACCACGGATAATTTCTATGTCCGTGGTTTTTTTATTATCTGAACGCAATCTGGCGTTCTTTTTTATGCCTAAAAAAAAGGCTTTATATAAATTTTTATCATTATAACGCCCTTATGACAAGGAGCGATCAAATATCAGGAGGAAAAAAATATGGAAGGTGCACTATGTATCTTTCAGTCTGCAATCCTGCAGACTGAAATCCAGTTTAAAAAGGCAAAAAATGATGCAAAAACAGCCATTTTTGTCATAAGAAAAGGAGATGATCATTACAGATGCATTCTCTTTGATGATGGAACTGAAACCGGTCCATATCAGAGAATGTACAAAATGAGGGAAAAACTTAAAAAGGGAAAGGTCATAACCGTAGAAGCGGAAATGACGCTTTACGAAAGACCGATGATCCCGGATAATGTCTGGAGCAAGATCGTTGAAAATAACGATAATTCAAAATATCCAGAGGGAATCAATCCTACAAAAGCAAAATTTCCTCAATTTAAGGTACGAGATTGGGATTATTCCATTCCGATCGAGTACTATGAAAAAGATAAGGAAAAAAAGAAGAAAGAAACGAACAAAACTTCCTCTGCTTCTGAAATTCCTTACAATTTAACCAATTTTCAAAACGGAGGTGCGATCTGATGGGCGTATTTTTATTATTACTTATTATTGTTGCACTTTCTATCAGTCTTGTATCTATGCAGACCACAAAAAAAACAGAGATCGTCCGCGATACTGTATCCGCTTCTATGCGGACAGATACAAGAACAGAAATCCAAGAAAAATACTTCCGCATGAGGATGGATCTTTACTTAAAGAAAAGATACAAAAAACTCATCGGATGGGAATTTCTCGATGATAAGGAAGTTCATTTCTTATCTTCCTGCAACCGTATCATGCTGCATCTTCGTGAAGATGATGTGGCGGAAACCGTACCAAGTTTAGCAGTATGGGAGGATGGATACAGAAGATCAGAAGACGAGATTCCTGTCGATCCAGAGGATAATAATAATTCCACACAGGAAGATAATGAAGTTATCAAGTGGATCACCGATAATATCGGAACCATCGAAAAAGAAATTCAAAAATTCAAAGAAATAAATATGGTGTATATTGAGTATCCGATTGAAGGAGAAGCAGCTTTTATAGAAGATGTCATAAAGCACTTAAAAGAAACAACACCATATGATATTCGAAAAAACAAAAAAGGGCTTGTTATCAATTTTCAAGCTCTATGCGACTAACACGATATGCGTTTTATTGATAAAATAAAGCCCTCATGCTACTCTTAGCATAGGAATATCGGTAAACCGCTAAAGACAGATGCAAATAAAAGAAGGAGGAAAGCCTGTTAAAAAAAATATGCAGGCATAAAAAATTATGAACAAAGTTATTCTTATGGGACGATTAACCAGAGATCCGGAGGTTCGCTATTCACAGGGCGAAAATGCAACTGCAATCGCAAGATATACAATTGCGGTTGACCGCCGTTACAAACGTGACGGTGAACCAACCGCAGATTATATCGGATGTGTGGCATTCGGTAAGCTCGGCGAATTTGCAGAAAAGTATCTCCGTAAAGGAACAAAGGTCGTAGTAACCGGACGTATCCAGACAGGAAGCTATACGAATAAAGACGGTCAGAAAGTATATACAACAGATGTTGTTGTAGAAGAAAACGAATTTGCAGAGAGCAAGAGATCTGACGACAATGCGCCTGCATCTTCTGCTCCTGCATCCATGCCGGAAGGTAATGGATTCATGAATATTCCAGATGGAATTGATGAAGAGTTACCATTCAATTAATGTCAACATCAATTGTTGACGAAACAGACTATACAAAGAGTCTCCAATTTATTTGGAGGCTCTTTTCCATTATTTAGGAGGAAAAAACAATGAAAATCCCTAGAACATTAAAAGAAAATGAGATTCACATAAAGGCTATTCCGCAGTCTTTAAAAAAGGTAGAACTCATGCTGTATACAGATCGTATCACGATCATGAACATCATGGATGAAACCTATGGCGTAGGAAAATGGCAGACATCGCACAAAACCAGAACCAAAGGAGACGGCTCGACGGAAATGTTTTGCGAAGTAAAAGTGTTTAACGAAGAAATTGGACAATGGTTAAGCCGAGATGATGCTGGTCTTGGCATGAACGATAAAACCCAGTCAACGGATGCTTTTAAAAGAGCATGCGTTTTATGGGGAGTTGGAACGGAACTCTACTCTCTGCCGGAAGAGAAAATCATCATCGATGCTTATCGCCCAGCAGTGGATTCCTACGGGAAGCCCATTGAGTTAAACGGCATCCAGCAAAACGAAACGATAGTAAACGTTGAGCAGGATGAGAATGGCAACTACTTCTGCCCTGACGTTTTCAAAATAACCCAGTACCATTTAGATGATAAATACATGATAGATGGACTGGCGATTAAAAATCTGTCATCTGGGAAAATGGTTTACACATTTATTCCGGAAGGCTTTGAAAAACCAAGAAAAAGGGCTGTTGACATCACGAGATACGAATGTATCATTCCGGACATTGGCAAATATGCCCGGTCTAAAACACCTTTAAAAAACCTCTCTTGCGAGGAACTGCTTTGGTTGTTCGATCACACAAAGCAGGCGCAAATAAAAAATGGAATTGTTGTCCTCGTTCACAACAATCCTGTTGCCAAAGAACTGTTTATCAGTTCCGGCATAAATGTGGACGAGGCATATAAAAATATCAATATATAAAGGCAGCTCCGGCTGCCTATAAGGAGAAAAGTTATGGCAATAACAAAGAAAAATCGTCGAGAATTTATTGAGGATATGTTTTTTAAGTTAGAAAACGTCCCAATAGAACAAATCGTAGGCAGCCGGGTTCCATTAAAACAGCAAGGTGCGCATCTATATGGTTCTTGTCCATTCCACTCATCAACACATCATCGGAGTTTCGTTGTTACACCTCGAAAAAATATCTGGCATTGTTTTGTATGTGGTGATGGATTTGGAGGCAATGGGATAAAATTTATTTCTCTCTATGATAATATTGATTATTTACAGGCAGCTTTTAAAGTCGCCTATGAAAACAATATCATATCATATGACGAATACATCATGTATTCCAAAATAAATTATAATGAAACATATGTGAACAGGCTGGAACAAAAGCATGTTGGCAGCAAGAAAATTGCCGTTACAGCAAAGCCGAAAGCTCCGGATTTCATAATTCACAATGTTTATAGCATAATTAAAGAAAATTGCAGCCTCTCAGAAGAAGATTATAAAACGCTCAAAAACGAGCGTCATTTATCAGACACAAGAATTGCGAGAGATTATTTCACTGCTCCCACTAACTGGAAGCAGAAAGAAAATATCTTAAATGCAATAAGGGCTGCATATCCCGAATACACTGATGAAATTTTAATGACGGTACCGGGATTCTATATTGAAGCGGAAAAAGGAAAAAACAGACTGAAATTTTCCTTTGCAAAAGGTATTGCCTTCTGCATCCGGACGGATACGAAGATCAAAGCGATCCAGATACGCCGGTACACGTTTAAAGAAGGGCAAAAAAGGTATACGTGGTTTTCTTCCTCATTTACAGATGCAGAGCCGGATAAATACCTTGGTGGTGCTGGATGCGGTTCTCCGCATGACATTCTTTATCCGGATAATACGGACAAAGGTATTATTGCTATTACCGAGGGGCGTTTCAAATCTGAAATCTTAAGGGATGCCGGAAATGTGGCAATTTCCCTTCAAGGTGTCAGCACATGGAAAGGCATACAAAATGAAATCCTTCACATCATGGATTCAAGACCTGTTAGAAAAATTTATTTATTTTATGATTCAGACATGCTGGGAAATACCGCAGTATATAATCAGTCTATTGCATTATTAAAGGCAATCGAAATAACTTTTCCAACAATCCAGACATATCACGCTGTCTGGAAAAAAGAATGGGGAAAAGGAATTGACGATATGTACTTTAATGGTCACATTAAAAAAATAAAGTATCTTACTTCAGGTCAGCTAAAGAGCTGTCACGAAAAAGTATTAAAATTTCTTTTGAAAAAATATGGAGTAGAATCTTTGGATGAGATCGTTAGATCGAAAGACAAGGATTTGAAAGAAAGATTTTGCCGTGACCTTCAGGATAATTCAGAAAAAGCAATATTTGACGGAGAAGCTTAAGCTTCTCCGTTTTTTTGACTTTAATTGCAGATTATGATAATATCATATTATAAATAAAATTCTATAAATAAAATAAATCTGAACCACGAAAAATATCTTTCGTGGCTTATTTTTTATCTGGAACGCACTGGCGTTCTTTTTTTATACCCGAAATCCGGGTTGATCATAAATTTTCAATCTAAGCAACGTGTTTTTAACACGATCCCATATAAAAAATTGAAGAAAGGAGGCATATTATCATGCCTTTACCAACAAAAACAGACCTAAAAAATTTGATTCGCCCGTGTTGCGATCCGATCCAGCACTGGAAGATCGACAATGTATTTCAGGACGAATTAAGTTCATATCCTGCTGAAATACAGGAAAATTACGTATATAATGAGGAAACCCGAACATACACGCTCATGGAGACTGAATGGCTGAAATGGCGCCGACATGGTCCATACCATGACCATCCAGAAGATGCAAGGTATATAGATGTGACTCTTGGAGGCTCTGATATTGCCGTGCTGTTTGACGGTTCAGAGCTTGCAGAAAGTCTCTACCTTTATGAAGGACAGCACGGAAGCAATTTTAAAGCTTCCGTGGAGCTTTTCTACGAAAAAACCGGACGCAAATTCAGGCTTGTGGAAAAGAAAAATGCAGATGTCCTCTGGGTAGGACATAATGAGGAGCCGAGCATCCGAAATTTGTTCAAAAAAAAGTTTCAGGATGAGCATCCTATGGATATCGTGGAAGTCATCAACGACTGCCACATGTATCAGTGTGGTGCAAGAGATAAGGACGGAAAATTGAAGTATCCGTTCGTACTCTGTGACCTTGACGGTATCGTAAAGATCAATGGAGTGGCAGGTATCCTAGAATGTAAAACATGCAACATTGGTTCAGAGGACTACAGGATATGGAAAAGCGGAAAAGTCCCTTTGAAATATTATCTGCAGTGCTGTTATTACATGCTCTGCATGAACCTTCCATACGCATATATATGCGTAAAGTGGGGCATCTCCCCACAGGAATGTGCCTACATGTATATAGAGAGGAATTTTGAGGTGGAGGAAATGATCATTGATATGGCTGAAAAATTCATTCAATGTGTCAAGACCAATACCCCACCCGACCTTAAAGGTCAGAACATGGACCGATTGTTTGTCTTTTGGAGGAAAAAGATGGGAAACGCCTCATCAGATGTCCCACCAAAGGATCTTCCAGACAGCTACAAGGAAACGATCCTGCAGTTGTCTTATATGAATGATGAGATCAAGGCGGCCAATAAAACAGCTACCGAAATCAAGGAAAGAAGAAACAACCTTCTGGCAGAAAAGATATTTCCTGTCATGGGAAATGCCAATGAAGCACGTGTCTCTTTCAATGAAAAGAAAGATCTCGTACTTCATGTGAGAGACAAGTCTTTCACGAACATGAAAATTGATACTAAAAGGCTGCAGGAGGAAGATCCCGATATATACCGGATGTACCTTATCACAAAAACAGAATTTGATCAGAAACGTTTTGTAAAGGAGAATCCTGATCTTGTGGATGAATACATGATCGAGGACGACACTCTTACTGACGGAAAAATGAATTTCTGCGATGTGAACCTGCAAAACAAATTAAAAGGAGCTGTCTAAAAAATGTATACTAAGCAGACAAAAAATGCGGAACAGATTGTGACCGCTGCTCTTGCTGCTACCGGATCAACATGGATAAAAAAAGCTGATCTGCTCTCCTACATGGCGGCCAGAAATATCTCGAAAGAGATCATCAATGCTGCCATTGTGATCAATAAGATCGTGCATTTCATTGACGAAAACGGGGAAAGTTTCCTTACAACGTCATATTTCAACGCAATGGAAGATCAGATTGCTAAAAATGTGATGCGACTTTTGTATGGTTCGCCATGCCAGAAAGTGGATGAATCGCTTATCCGTTCGCTTGTTTCTGAATTTGAAGAAACAGTGAATGAGGGAAGAAAACTCCACGAACATCAGGTTGATGGCGTGATCATGGTCGTAAACAATAATTTTTCCGTGTTGACTGGAGGCCCCGGCACTGGAAAAACAACCGTATTGTCTGCAATCACATATGTATTGAGGAAGCTCAATGATAAAGTAAAAATCGTATTCACTGCCCCAACCGGAAAAGCTGCCAGAAGGATCAGCGAATCCACCGGGGAAAATGCGTCGACATTGCATAAAAAGCTAGGGATAGGCTATCAGGAGACAGAAGGCGAGCCTTTTTATGAAGATGTTTTATTCATCGACGAAAGTTCCATGAATGACACTTCACTAACGGCTACTCTTTCCAAAGCCATGATGAATGGCAGGAAGATCGTTTTTATAGGCGATGTAAACCAGCTTCCAAGCGTAGGCAACGGTGCCGTGCTAAGAGATCTGATTGCTTCCAACGTAGTTCCTGTAACAATGCTGACGCATACGTTCAGACAAGATAATTCTTCCTGTCTGTATGCGAACATCTGCAATGTAAGGGAAGGAAAACCGGTTTTTAAAGATGGCAAGGATTTTCATCCTATGCTCCTTGATGAAAACTGCACCGAGCAGGAAGCAATGAAAACACTGCAGAACATCTATGCAAAAGAAATTGAAAAGTATGGAAAGGAAAACGTTGTCGTTTTACTTCCGTACCGAAAAAAAGGAATCTGCAGTAATGCACTTAATAACCGCTTGCAGCGGATCGCAAACAGTGAAAGATCAGGTTACAGACACTACTGCAAAGCAGATGATAATACCTTATTTTTCATGAAGCATGACCTTGTAATGCAACTTTCTAACCGTGATGAATGTGCAAATGGAGACGTTGGAGAAGTGCTTGACGTATCTCCCCGTGGTGTTTTGGTCAATTTTAATGACAAAGAGGTTCTTTACAGCCTCGATGATCTTGACCAACTGTGTCTTGCGTATGCAATGACAGTACACAAATCACAGGGTAGTGAATATAAGAGCGTGATAGTGTGCATGATGAACTGTCACATAGCAATGCTGACCAGAAACCTGTTGTACACAGGTATAACAAGAGCAAAAAAAGAATGTACGGTAGTCTATCAGCAGAAAGCATTTACTACTGCTATCGCTACGATTGCCGAAGCATCTAGAATAACAATGTTAAAAGAAAAGCTGCGGACGTGTTATATGCAATATAAAGCCGTCTGCGGATGATAAGGAGGATTTTATATGTCAAAAGAGAATAAGACCACAGCTCGCCAGAATATGGCGTCAGAAGGGGTATTAAATGAGCAGTATACTCTAAATTCTTGGTTCGTAAAAGTTAAAATAGCATTCGGCATTGACCGAGTGGTATTTTCTTTTGTTGAAAAAGGAAAAAAAGGGAAAGGATTTGATGTTTACATGAATATCGATGCTTTCTACAACTGGATGGAAGATGTAAAAAACTTTCAGTTTAAAAAAATCATTGCCGAAGAAAAAGCTTCCGGTTCGAAATACCCAAAGCATTATAAATTCATTACAGGATTGAACGGAGAAAAGTCTGTAGGATTTGCTCCGTCGACATCCGAAAATGCCTTTGCAGTGATCAATGGAACTTATAACTCAAAAGAAAGCGGTAAACAGTATGCTAATATTCCGGTCGATTACGACTGGCTGCGTACAACTGCCAGATGGTTTTTTTTAACTTCAAAAGGCTATTATGAAGAAATGGCAGAAACTACTGTCAAATCATCAACAGCCTATCGCAATAATCTTGGTGAAGATGATGAAGCTGCTCCGGCTACTGAAACATCTGGAACAAAAGAAAAACAAAATTCAAAGCAGGAACAGACAACCAAGCCAAGCCAAACTCAGCAGCCTCAGAAAAAAAAGCCTGTTGATAGTACAAAACCGGGTGACAGATCAGATGCAAAGGCAGCTGCAAATCCTGCCGGAGAAAATCCGCTTAAAGCAAAGGCGGAAACAAAGACGATGAATGCTGACAGCAATTCCTGTGTCATTAAAGCAGATGAAAGAGGTAATTATAGAATGGAGATCCTTGATGAACAGGGTAAACCGTTTTCCCTGATACTTCCTTTTTCTGTAATTAAAAATGATGTAGGTAACGAACTTTTCTCTAAGTTTATGTCAGCATGCGAAGCCTCAAAAAAAGCAAAGAACCATTCCCACTTTATCATGAAGTATTCGGAAGGTTCTTATAATAACAAGCCTGTGCTTGTTTTCCGAGGATTCGTACAATAAAAAAATTATACCCAGCCAATCAAGGCTGGGTATTTTTTAGTTACCAAAATATGTCCTAAACATAAGGAGTGTCAAAAAGATGTATTTTCTTATTTTGAAAAGAAAACATGGATTGGGATGGAAAACATATATTTGCTTATAATATCACTGCACTGCACATATGGTTCTTCCCAATATCTGGAATCATAGGAAACTTCTCTGTTATCACCTAATACAAACACTGTTCCTTCTGGAACTGTAAATGTTCTGATGCAGTTAGTTTCCACGTCTTTTTCGATATATTCTTCTACGCTCTTTTCTCCATTGATATATACATAGCCATCAACAAATCTGATTTCATCTCCGGCAACACCGATCACTCTTTTACCATAAACTTCTGTCTTTCCTTCGTCATTGACATGTTTAAATGAGATCATATCTCCTCTTTCTGGATTATGTGCCACATAAGCCAGGCGATTACTAATGGTGATATCATGAACCAATAACGTTGGCTCCATGCTGTCAGATGAAATATATCCAACATGCAGTATAAAAGTGAATACTGCTACAGCAGCACAAAAACAGAAAATATAAAATATTAAATTTCCATTCAGAACATTCCTTATCGTTCTTCCTTTTTCCTTTCTCTGCTTTTTCATGATTTCACCAAACCCATTCTTTTTTTCTATTTTAGGCAATTTTCTTTTTTTGTGCTCAACTGTATTAAGTTCCAATGTGTCAGGTGTGAACGAATCCGTTTTGTTTTCTGATTTCGTCTGTTTTTTGTGAGCCAATGGCAGGACTTTTTTTACAAATAAGAGAATTGCTCCTGCAATCAGCGCTACGATAGTTGCAATAACAACTGGATCAACAGATTTCACTCTTTTACTTTGTGTGATTGCAATGGAATATTCTGTCTGGTTTCCTGCATCATCTGATGCGACCACTTTTATCTCATTGCTTCCGTCATGCAATTTGCACTCAAATTCAAAATATCCATCTGTAGCAGGTTCTACAGGTTCTCCATTGACTGCAAGCATGTCATAATTTGAAACGGTTCCTTTGATAATGATACTGTCTTGATCTGTTGTCAATCCATCATAAGCTTCCTGCAATTTTAATGTTGGAGGTACTGTGTCTTTAATAACAGTATATGGAAAAGACCGCATATTACCTTTATCATCTACAATATAAACAGCAATATCGTTTGTGCCGTCCTGTGATACCGGTATGTCGATCTGATATGTTCCTGCTCCATACTGCTCTCCTATCCCTGTATCTGTTCCATTTACTGTAACATATGTGCTATATGGTTGATTTAACTTTACTTCTGCCATGATAACATCTTGATTTGTTTTAGCCGCACTCGGAAATGTCACTTCTGCATCCGGATGGTTATCAACTGTATATGTATATGTCAGCACTGCGCCATCGATGTTGGCGCTTGTTGACGGAACAACCGATACGGAGATATTTTTTACGCCTGAAGGAATATCACATGTATATTTCTTTCCTGAAACGGTTTCACTTCCTATTGTTTCCGAAGTATCAAGATTGACTACTTTCAAATTGACTGAACCGCAGTTTTCATCCGTCCATTCAGCAGTAAATGTATCATCAACAAAATACATTTTTAATCCGGCTATATCCTTGCCAACCGATATGTTATTGTCTACAATATCTGTTTCTTTTGTGCTTGCTGTTGACATATGGATAACAGCTTTCACGTCATCTACGGTATCACTTTCGATGTGTACTGTCCACTCTCCTGCTTTTGCATTTTTAACTGTACAAGTCATCTGTGTATCATCAATTGCACTGCATTGTGTCTCATTTCCATTTGGATCTTTTACGGTTGCTGTATATTCTCCCGGAGTATCAACGTCAATCTCAAATTTACATGCCTCGTAATTTTTATCAATCTCAAAAGGATAATCTTTCTGTCCTGCTTCCGTTTTCAGTGGCGAACACATGAAAATAACTGCAAATGTTGTATATGTCATTGATTTTAACAAAAATGTCTGCTTTTTATTTCTCTTTGTTTTTATCATACGACCTGTTTCTCCTTTTCGTTCAAATGAAATAATTTTATCATTTGTTTCAATGTGATTAGCTCAAAATTTAATGATATTACACTTGATGCTGTTCCCTGCAAAGTTCTGTTTGGGATGATGTAATAACCCATATCTGTTTTGTAAATCATTGCGTAGAATGTATCTTCTGTGTTTATTTGAGGATAGTGCATTTCTATATCATTTTTCTTCATTAAAATCTTAAATCTTTTCCATTGGCTATCATTTTCTATGATCACTGCTTTTCTCTGTAAGTCCTGCATTAGTTTTTCTCCTTTCTGTTGTTATGTATATTATAGCACATTTAAACATATAAATCAACGTGATAAATATTTAAATCAATACGTTTTTAGCAAAATTTATCACGTTGTAACCATTTTAATGATAAAATCATACATAATTAGGTTGATTTACTTCTAAAAGCGAATAAAATACTCTAGCTAATGATGTAAATTATCCGTGACTTGTAATTTTTGCTTTAAAATGTTAATATTTGTGTATATTGTCAAGGAGGAACAGTTATGAGACGATCAAATAAATATCCCGGCATGTATCCAAAACCGGGTATTCTTTCATATTTACGAGAGCAGAACCATGTAACACAGGCAGAACTTGCTGCTTACCTTTCCAAAGCGATAGATGAAAAGTACGACTACAAAGTCCGGTCACAATTGATATCCTTATGGGAAACCGGCAAACGTCCCGTGCCTGAGCGATATTACGAACCGCTGATGGACTATTACGGAGTTTCGCTCGAATATCTCTGTGGAAAGACAGATAACCCTCTTGGCAATGAATCTGATGAAAAAAATACATCATTTTCTACGTCACATGAAAATGAGCCTATAAAAATAAATGACCTTCACAATTACAATGGACTTCCTGTATTTGTTGTTTTCAAGGATTATGAGCATAAGGCACAATGGGGTATTTTGGACGAGACAAATATGCGTATTGTATTTGCCAGTTTTACTTTATCACTTGTCAGGCTTTCAACTCCAAAAGTTAAGATATATCCTGCAAAACCAGAGTTTATTGGCACGTCTGCTCCAAAGTCCAAATCTCTGGCGTTGGCTAATGCTCGCCAGCATGAACAGGTTTATATCAAAATGACAACTTCTGATCCAGAGGTTCATGCCTTGTATGACGGCTGGTATAAAAAAAATGAAACCGACACCGGATTTATCAATTCTTCCGGTCTGGTTCTTCCATATAGCGGATATGGGCTATCTTATGTAGCTTATTCTTAATTAATGTACGATTGAGGGCTTGCAATGCAAGCCCTGTTTTATTGCAATAATAAAAGCAGGATGTTAACATGTGTATTATTACAGAAATCTACATATGGAGGTAGTATACATGAAATGTCCTCACTGTAAACAGGAATACGACATTAAATTTCTATATGAAAAAAAGAAATGCAAAAACTGTGGAACCCCTGCTAATCTGACCGTTGGGCAGAACAACGATGTTGCCCGTTTATATTCTGCTATTACTGATAATGCAAGTGTTCCCCAGAAAAAAAATGCATATACAAGGACCGACAGAAATTCTTATGCCCGGCAACAGATGATGAAATCGATGCAAAGCTCTCAACAGTCTCCTCCTCCGGCTCCTTCTTCTGCTCAGCCTTCTTTGAGAACTCCTGTCTCGAACAATAAAGGAATTGATGATGATATATCTTATAGTGATTCTGATATTTCAAGTAATCTCGAAACCGCTAATGCAGATCTTTATCAGAATAACGTGGTGTTTGCTTCTGATTCATCTGCTCCTGCAACGGCTTCCGCAGATTTTGAAGATAATGAAGATAAAACTGTGTCTTCTGATCCATTTGAGATTGATATTGATGATGATAAACTGTTCTCTGAAAGTTATGATCCAGACGAACCAGATGAAGATGAGGAAGAAGAATCCTATTACATTGATGAGGAAGAAGATGAATCTGATTATGTTGAATCAGATTCAGATATAATTGATACCAATACTCCCCCTATCAATTCTGATTCCACTCATAAAGAATCACTCTCTGCTTCTACAAAAGAACCCAAAACAAAGAAAAACTGTTCCGAATGGCTTCATGAGGCAATAGAAAAAAGAAATGCTGAGCAGCATGAACAGTTAGAGTATCCAGATCTGAATTTAAATTACAATAAAGACGGCTTTTATGACGACACCCCTGTTGTTGATACCCTGCATGTTGATCGATTCGATTACAGGCTTATCTTAAAATTTCTGCTCATAATTGTTGCAATGATACTTATTGTCCTGTTCTTTATATGGTATGCAGATTGATTGGAGGATGAATAGTATATGCTGAAAAAAATAAATGAAATAGATTATGTTCTTTTAAGCTCGTTCAAGAAAACAATTGTATATGCTGTAACATTTGAGATACTTGGCATTATTGTTGCAATTGTATCGCATAACATTTATGCTGCCGCCATTGTTTCCTTGTTTGCTATTGCCTTACTGCTGACTGTCGTTTATCGTGTCTGCAGATGTCTGGACGGAAAAATCAATAAATATATTGGAAAATGCGTATATATTTACACTCCTGCTGTCATAAAAAAAGTATCTGGATTTGAACGCCCTTATATTATCCTGCAAAATGACCAAGGGCAGAATATTAAATTTTTTTATAATAAATCGCTTTCTGCAGAACTCGGCAATACTGTCACTATATTTGCCCCTTATAGCTCTGTATTTCAAGAATCCGAAAATGTATTTGTTATCTGCTCTTATTTCTATTCCTATATATCCGATTATTCCAATTTAAATAGCAATTAGTCAAAGGGTTCCTGTTTCTGGAACCCTTTTTTTATTGGATTTTATTTCTGGATTTTAAGAAATATTCGATTTATTGATATTTCCAACAAAACATATTATACATATTATTATCAATTAGAAACATAATACATGTTTTTAATAACATGTTTATGTTTCTTAATATGTTGATTCGTGTTATAATATACAAGACAACCTTAAGGAGGAACAATCATGAGTAAAATCAACATTGGACTTGATGTAGGTAATTTTGATACCAAAACTTCTGAAAGAACGAAAACAGCGAGCGGATTCTCATCATATTCAAAAAAGCCATTTGCCATAGACGAATGTTTAAAAGTAAATGACATTTTTTATGTTCCAGAATCTGATCGATTTCCTTATACAAAGGATAAGACCGAAAATGAAAACCTATTCATTCTTTCACTTTTAGGTATTTCAAAAGAAATACTTTCACGCGCCACGTCAGTCGATCAAAAAAAACGTGCGGCCGCAAAAACAAACCCGGAATTAGCAAAAGAAATTATAGGGATTCAAGGTGAAATATCTAAATTTGACCAAGTAAGGCTTGGCGTAGGACTGCCTCCTACACACTGTGCTACTCTTTCCGATAAAACAAAACAATACTACTATGATCACATGGCGAATGGAGTGGACTTTGAATACGGCAAGTATCATTTTTCATATAGACTTACAAAATGTGAATGCTACCCTCAAGATTATGCTACTATCATTACTTATAATCCAAGAGATTCTAAATCAATTATAAATAATTATGAGAGTTTTTACGCTCTCGATATTGGAGGAATGACCTGCGATATAATATCTATCATGGATGGCAGACCTTCTCTCCAGAAATCAGATTCTGTTCCAAACGGCGTGCTTGCGATGTATAGCACTATCGTACAACAGATCGAAATTGAAGAAGGACACCGTTTGAGCAAACAGCAGATAGAAAGCATATTACTTAATAAACCAACTATTGTTGATCAAAAAATTGTTAATGCTGTTATAGAAAAAGCCAGAGAATGGTATCATCAAATTATTGCTTCATTTGTACAATTTGGTTGCAATTTTCAAGATTATCCAGTGATTTTCATGGGTGGAGGATCTCTGCTTTTTAAACAATTTATCGAAGAAAGATATATCATCAATGTTTACGAAATTATTGATGATCCTTTCTCAAATGCAATTGCATATAAACGTTTAATTTCAAAGGAAAAATAAGGAGTACGATCTATGTCTGAAATTGGAAACAGGCACATGCACTTCAATCTGGATGATCCGCATCAGAAAACATGCTTTGATTTTTTGAAATTACTGAAGAAATCTTCTTCCCCATTTGTATCCGATCTGGTATGTGCCTATCTTAAAATGCAAAATATAACAGATATTGCTTCCTTATCATCCAAGGAAGCAAAGGATATTGCTGAAGGAGTGACTTATAAATTTATGTCTCCGGAGCAGTATATGTCGCAAACAAACAATCTGGCATTGCAGACTATGATGGCACTGGTTAATTCTGGGCTTGCTCAACAGCCTGTAAATCTGAAACCCGGCGTGTCAGTCTGCCAAAACATTTTTACCGCAGACGATTCAAGTGCACATTCCTCTCCTGCTATGGATTCAGAATCAGTTGTTCATAAAAAACTTGATCCTATTTCCGTTGTTGATAAAGATGTACAGAAATCTTCTTCTGATATTGACGATAATGAGTCAAAACCAGTGTCAGCAAATAACGTCGAAACATATAGCAATTCTGCTCAAATGGATGAATCTGTTTACGATGATGATTCTGAGTCTTTGTCAGACGGTCAAGATGATGATAATTATATCAATTCAAAACTTGCTGGCGGTTTAAGCTTATTTTTTTAATCAACAATTGAATATCGCAAAAACAGGATCATTCAACGTGATATTGAATGATCCTGTTTTTTTAATTACCGAGGCCACAACCATTTTCTAAAAATGATGCAATCAAATTTTGTGGTTTTCTTTCTGATTGAAAATCCTTTTGTTTAGATTCATTTTTGTCTTTTGACCTATTATTGTTTTCTGCTGCTTCTGCAACCTGTATTTGACTATCTCTCGAACATTTTTCATCTATAGGAGATGTTCTTTCTATAAATAAAGGCTCTATTTTTCCACTTATCGCAGGTTTTATATATGTCCCTTTATTTACGCTTCGCAATATTTTTTCAACCGTCTCTATTGCCTCATCTTCATTGATTAGATAATTCATATTCATATCGGGTTCGATAAGCACGCCCATGTTCAATATTCTCTTTATTTTTGTTGAAATGCGCTTATCTATTTTTTCCCATTCTTCTAAGATATCTCTTGCTTTTCCTTGTTTGGGTATATATATGATTTTACGGCTATCAGGCAGGTTGACATCAACATTAGCAAGTCTGCCAATGTTCATGTATTCGCCTGTCAATTCATAATATATTACAGCAGATAAGACAATTCTGCTTATGTTACTATCTTTTTCCTGATCAAACCATGTTTTTAATTTGCTATCCTTGCCGGATAAGTTTACTAGGATATGTCCTTTCATACTATACTTCTCCAGTCGTGGAAATTACTTTATTTTTCCTCTCTGTTTGCTTCTTTTTTCTGCACTTCAATCTGGTTCTTTAAAACCTTATAAAGCCCTACAGAGATTGCCTGTACTGGGGTTATCATTTTTCCCATGAATTTGTATTGTGCCAGAATGACATTGTTTTCAAGATTGCTACGGTGTCCTTTTATATACTTTGAGATTCCTTCGTAATATGCTGCTCCTGTGCCGCCTGCCACAACAATCTGTTTGATATCTAAGAGATTATTGTATTTCTCTTTGATATATTCTATAAGCTGTGCACAAGTTTCATCTGTAAACTGGCTAACGATCGGCTTAATATCTATCACTTCTGTCTGATCTGTTTCCTTGTTGTAAGATACGATCTCGCCGTCGTTATTTTTTAAGATTTCAGCAATGTTGTAAATTTCAATATCATTTCTTCCGTAATCATCTTTAATTGTCTGAACTACTTTTTCATACACGTTATTCATGGCAAAAATTGTGTTTGATTCCGCTAATTCAATCTGCAGCGTTGCCGTAATCACATATATTCCAACTGTCTTCTGTCCTCCGTCAATAACGAGTGTTGGCAGGTGCTTGAAATATTCACTATCATAATCAATTTTGCCATTATCATCAGTAACCAGTCCCATGAACGCTGCTAATGCCTGCGAAAATGTCATGATATTTTGCGATTTTATGACAAAATTTAAATCATAATCATTTTCTTCTGTTTCAATTTTGAAATTATGTTTCCCTACCACTGTTGGCTTAACTGCTTGATAAGCTTTCTTATAAACATCATGTGGAAATCCTAAAATAATATAAATATTGAAAAGGCTATCCTCAGTAACTGGCTTTGTGATATCAAATTTTGGAGTGATTCCATTTTCTTCACAATATTCGGACCATTTGATCAAAGCCATTCCAATACAGGTCATTAAATGTATTTCGGATTCCTTCATAGTAAATTTATCATATGATTCCAACATCTGCTGTTTTGCTGCTTGGCTGCTTTTGTATTCCTTTTCCGTCAATAATGTGCGTGCCTGCTCTCCTACTAAATGAGACTGCCCTTCTAAATATTTCATGCAGATAAAACCGTCTTTTCTAATATCGCCAAAATTACTCTTTCCTGTAATTTCCACAATATCACTTGGAATTTCAAAAGCAACTCCGTTAACAGTTACTTTGCTGCCATTGTACCCTGCATCTACAGATATTACAATGTCATAATTTTGTTGAATTTTTGCCATGTTACTTTCTCCTTTACTTTGTTGAATTTGCTTTGCTTGTTGATATTATACTATGAGCAATATCCTGTGTCAATATATCAATAAATGTTTGTATTATCTTTGATATATATATGCTATATGTTTGTAACCTCCTCGAACACTTTGTTGTATTATATTTGCCATATTTTTGCTCTATTATTGATATATATATGATATATAATTGTGTTATGTTTGTATTATGCTACTTCCCAAACTATTGTTTCGTTATTTATTTCAGAACATTTTTTATTTTTCATTTATGTTTATATCTCTGCTTTATTATTTGATTATTGTTTGTTCTATAATAATGGTCAAAAGCAACGCAAACACGTCTTTGGCTCTTTGGTTTGTTGCTCATTTTTTAACTATTGATAGTGTATTTGCTTTGGTTTGGATTCAGATAGAACGTATTATTAAATCCAATTTTGGTTTTTGTGATTTTAATTTGGTTTATAGAAAACAAATCAAGCCCAAATCTTTCTTTAATATAAAGCAAATTTGGTTTTTGTGATTCTAGTTTGTTTCTTTAAATTTTGAGATATACTAAATCAATAACAAACTTAAATAGAAAAAGCAAATTTGAAATAAAAAACACTCACAAGATTGCAGTTGATCTCGTGAGTGTAGACATAGTTATATATTACTTCCAGAATGACCATTTCTTTTTCTGCGGTCGTTCTTCTTTTTTTAGTTTCTCTAATTCTTCCATAATCAATTCTTGATTTTCATTGGATTTCTTTTCCATTTCATTAATTTTTTTCTTAAATTCCTCATTCTGTCGCAACAATTCATCTTTATCATCACGTAAAGATGAAATAAATTCATCTTTCTCAAGCAGTTTTTCCGAAAGGTGCTTTATGAGTTCTGTATTCTGACGCAGATTTTCATTATATTCATTATTCTGCTGTTCAATCATCTTTTCATTTGACTGTAGGAGAGAAGTAGCAGTATCCTCCATAACTGATTGTATAGTTTTCGTGATCATTGACAGTGCAATATCAAGTTTTTTCTCCGGAGAAAGATCTGCGTAATCCAAGTTGTCTCCTTGAAGATATTCAATGACCTGCTCATTTGTAAATTTTTTATCTTTTTTCAGTTGAAATATTAACCTTAATTTATCAATTGAATCCCTACCATAACGTCTATGACCGGATTCAGCTTTTTCAATATTAAGATAAGGTTCAAAAAATGCAGCATTATTACGTATGGTCTGCTCGGAAACCCCAAGGATATTTGCTACCTCCTTAGTACGATACTTTACCGTATTCATTCCACCAGCATTATTTATTGTTTCTTCGTCGAATCGTTCATTTTCAATACTAATCTGTGATTCATCAACCCTTTCAATATTGTCCTTTTGAAGTTCTTTTTTATCATCTTTCAGATTCAGATTATCTTCATGTTCCGTTTCAATTCCTTTATCCTGATTAAAAGATTCATTTTCATCACGAAGAGAAGACCTGAAATGCTCTTTTCGATCCATTTTATCTAAATCCATATTTAACTCCTTTCTTATGTATAAATTATTGCTTTGTATTTGCTTTGTTTTATAAATTTTATTCCAAAAATCAAATAAAATCAAGTTTTAACGGCATCTTTGGCACGATTTACGCCTTAAAAATTAAAAAACAACTCAAAAAACAAATTATGAGATTGCTTTGTATTATAAAAATGCAAACTAGCAAGGACGTAATTAAATTCTGCCGTGTATCTATACGTCCTATATATTATATCACATATAAACAAAAAAAAGCGTTTTATGGATAAAATCAAAGCTACATCTTATGTTCATTATAAATAATAAAAAAGGAGGAATATTATGAAAAAAAATATTCTGGCAGTAAAGCAATATTTTAACTGCATTAAAACAAAAGAGAGAAAATTAATTGCTACATTTTTTATGCTACTCGGAACTGCAATAAGTACCTCCAATACATTATGTGGAGATATTTTAAGTGCATCCGAAGCTGGAGTAGGCGATACACTTGCCTATGCTTGTAATGTTTATCGTGAATGGTTTCCATTTATTTTTGTAATATCTGGAATAATATGTTTAAGTTTATCACCAAACAGTAAAGCAAAACCCGTGTTTAAATTTATTTTCTTTGGTTCGATGGCAGCGTATGCATTATCGCTTGGCTATAATATTTTAACAGGAACTTTAGATATTATATTGCTGAAATTTGGAATAGGAACCTCTATTGCTTGATATTTAATCTAAAAACACAAAACTAGCTTTAGATAATAAAGATACAGGGAATCTAAAAGATTCCCTGTTTTCTTATAGAAAGGACACGCATGGATTTAATCTTATCATCAACTCTAGACTGGTTATGCACAAAAACCCAATGGGGTGCAACATTCTGTATTACATTATTCATGAATATGATAACCGATTCAAATATTCAGACTTTAAGTATAGCGTATTTTAGGGATAACTTCTTTACAAATGGTGCCTTAGATCAAATTATAAGAGGATTTACGATAGCGGGCATTTCTCTATCGATCATCTTATTCTTTTTTTCAATATACCTTGTTGGAATAAAAGATTTAATACAGCAAAAGGATAGTTTTCTAGATCTTTTCAGACGTTTGTTTTTATCTGTTCTTTTGACGTGTTTCATTACTTCCTTACTATCACAGATACTGATATTTGGGCACAACATAATGGACGCAGCTGCAAATGAAAGACCAATCGAAACAGGCTATTCTTATTTCGAAATAGATTCCAGCCAGATTGGAAAATCGGACGCAAATACAATTTTTGATGACATAATGCAGACCGCAAATTTAGATCCAAATACATCCTTAAATGACAATGAAAAGGAAGAATGGCTCACAAATTTTTCTTGGGGACTCGGCAATTTCTTAAGTTTATTTAATGTCGGCATAGATCCTAAATATGCAATTATCTTGCTTTTACGTGTTGTTTTCTTCGTGATAATTGCTTATAACTTTGCGAAACTGATTGTTGAATATCTGAAAAGATATACAACTATGTTCATTTTATTCTTTATGTCACCGCTATTCAGCGCCTTTTTTGCAACAGCTTCCACGCAGCTTATATTTTTATCGTATTTTAAGATGTTTGGAACAACGGTTCTCATCATTTGCCTTACAAAAATCTGGATTTTTTTATCGTCGTTGCTCATGCAGAATGTTGTATGCAACTTTGTGAATATGTGTATTATGTTGGCTTTCATAAACTTTGGCGTGCGTATTGAAATGTGGACGAGGGAGATTGGCATGTCAACCGCAAGCCTCGGTGGCGCCTTATTGGATAATATTGTGCTGACAGCAGGAATTATGGGCAGGGCAGCACATATTGCGACCGGACATGTTGGAAATGGACTGATAAACGCTGGAGGTATATCCGGAAATACAACTCTTGCTGCGGCGGGATCAGCATTAACAGGAAGATCATTAACCCCTGATAACGTATTTAGAACTATGAATGAAAGTGCCGGCGGAGTGATAAGAACAAATGGTTCTCGAAATTGGAGCAAGTCTAATTTTACGCCGTCACAAAAAGAGCTCGCATCAAAAGTCATGGCATCTGATGGATTGTTTAGAAATGCTGCTTTAAACAATATGTATCATTCTTTAAATGCTGCCGGAAAACAGGAATTAATGACCGGACTGATGAATAGTACGTATGGCGGACTAAACGACATCTTGAAAAATGCAGGCATGAAAGTTTCCAATCTCACATACGACAATAAAGGAATAAACTTTACAGCTACTGGAAAAAATGGCATCAAGAGAAACTGCAGTATTGCTGAAGCCCCAGCAAGAGGTGCGGGTGTAACATCAATAGCAGCACTTGACGCAAACGGAAAACAGGTTTACCTCAACATGCAGAGTGGATGGGATGATTTAAAAAATGCAAAGGGTACTAACTTTACTGATCCAACCGGAAAAATTGACGGAACTTCGGCTATTGAATTAGAAACAGGCACAAATCTTGGAGCATTTATTCAAGACGGAGATAATAACGCTGCACATTATATGGCAACCATGAATGATCTTGGAAATCTTGATATCAGCTATGGAACAGATACAAAAGATTATAGCGATTTTGAAAATATAGGTACCGTTACATTTGATGGTCTTAATCTCTTTAAAGGAACAAATGAATTTGGAGATAATATGGCAAACAGCGCTTACCTTATTTCTGATAATGGAGAACGCCAGCCAACCAGTCCATCCAATCCATTACCTTTTGAAGCTGACTTTGCACTTCAGTTTGCAAGAAAAGGAGAAATTATCAGTATTGATTGCAATGGCGTAAATGGTAGTGAGAAGCAGCGGTATGAAGCTATTCATGATGGCATTTTCTGCAATACTGGAAGAACCGATATTCAGGGAGTAGAACGCATAAATGATGGAAAAACGATAAAATTCCAGTATCGTGACACGGTTCACCAAAACAAAGATGATAAACCTTCAATTGGATATGTAACTGATGCATACTCACATCAAAGAGATGCTACTTCTCGCAATATATGTGGAGATAAGATCTATGGAACAAAACTGATGAAATAATTTTTTTTTGAAAGGAATACATATATGGCATTATTTTCTGATGATGAAGATTATCAGGATGATCAAGGGCAAAATCAACAGCCTTTAAATACGCTCGACCATATAGATTCCTCCCGGAATCTATACAATAATATAAAAAATAAGCAGGGCAGTAGCGCAGCCGGAAGCGCAGGATCGCAGGCGGCAGCCAAGGGCAGTGCCACTGATGCATCAGGAAAGGCTACTACTGCAGCACAAGGAACCGCACAGGAGGCAGGCAAAAAGACCGTCGAAACTGCGGGCGGTACCGCCGAAAAATCCAGCCTTGCAGCCGGAGCTTTTTCAGGAAATGCTGCGACTGCCGCTGCTTCCGCTGCTTCAATTCCTATACTGATTATTATAGCTATAGTGATTGGCATTATATTATTGATTTTCTTTCTAATAGGCGTTTTGGCTGATCTGACATCCTTTTCTACGTTTGATACTGCCACATCATATATTGATGAGTCAAAGAAAAAAGGAATTGATGATATAAAATCCTTTTTGGGGAAATTCTCGCAGTTATTTGATAATACTGAATGGATAGAAGCAGACGAAAATGAATATGATCCTGATAATGAATTTGATGTCGGTTATATCACTACATATAATCTTATAAACACCATGCTCAACAAAGCATATTCAAAGGAAGTTGATGATCTAGTAGAACAATACTGTAATGAGAATGGTCTAAATTCTGCTCTGACCAAGCAAAAATTAGATGAAAAATACCCCAATAAATGGAAAGATGTATATGAAAACGTCAACTATGCAGAACTGATAAACATCTTGGGGTTAGGAAAATACAGTGGCAAATATACGGACTATGAAAGCATGAAATCCTTTCTTTTTGAAGAAGATAACTGGTCCTATTTTTATAATATCAAAGCAGAAACCCAGGAGAGTGAAACTGAAGGAGCAGAAACTAAAAACTCAAATGACAGTTCAACCATGCAAAAATCCAAGTCAAAATACGCAGTGGTCACGATCGTCCCGTATTGTAAATCTGACTTATTTGAGATGCTTGGCATCAATAAAGACGATATATGTGAAGATAACATGACTTATTATGAACGGCTTGATGCAATGATGATGCAGGCAAACGCCAACTGTTCCGGTCGTAACGGAGAACCTAGGACAATCTACTACACCTTAAATATGGATAAACCACTTGCCGAATGGGAGCAGAGTTTTTCATCTATAAGTGCAAATGATATCTTGGCAGATAATACAACCTCCATTACTGGTGGAGACAATCCTGAAACGATATGGAAAATGTTAAAAGCTGCCGGGTTTACGGATGAAGGAGCTGCCGGGGTAATGGGAAACCTGCAGGCAGAAAACGGATTCCGGACGAACGTGACAGCCGGAGACCAAGGTTCAATTGGATTGTGCCAGTGGAGATTAGGACGTGCAGATGCATTAAGATCCTTTGCAGCATCACACAATCTTCCCGTTGACGGCATACAGGCGCAGGGAGGATACCTGATCTATGAATTTCCAGCGCAGACTGGGAAGCATTATGACAGTATCAAAAATGCAACAGATACAATTGCAGCCTGCGATCTGGTGGCAAAATACTTTGAAAGATGCGCTTATGCAGCAAGTTATGATATATGGCAGCAAAAATATTCAAGATATGCATGGTCAAGGTTTAAATGGTCAAATACATGTAACGTTTATATCATTGACCTTGACAAAAGGGAGAGTTATGCATCTTTATATTACAGCAAATATGCAGGAATGGAGTAAATGAATGAAAAAAAAGATAACACTGTTCTTGGCAGTCATGTCGTTTTTATCCCTTACCGGATGCGGCAAATCTCAAGAACAAACAAACGAAGCAGAAACCGAGAAAGAACAGACCGCATTTGTAACAGAAGTCTCTGAACAGCTTTCTGGCTTATCGGCTTGTCACAATCTTGTATCCTATGAAGATGGACCGGAAACCAAGTTCAGCACATATCCTCTGTATTATCAGCAGGATTTTCCAAACACAGCCTTTGGAAATTCCACAGTTGCTGTCTCTGGTTCCCTGATAACCTGCGTTGCAATGATAGAAAGCTTCTATCAGTCTGCTTATATCTCGCCTGATATACTTCTAAATAATTATCCAGAACTTGTATCATGTAGCAGTGAAAACATCATGGATAAGATTGCAGAAGAAAACAATCTGCTTGTAAAAGAGCAGCCTTTTGATATCTATGATCTGGCAGACTATCTTGTGACTGAAAAATGGCCTGTAATACTTGAAATCCCACATGCGTCTGCTTTCGGTAAAGGAACTTCATATATACTTTTAGTTGGAACTACAGCAGAAGGCAATCTTATCGTAAGAGATCCGAACGAAGATAACAAAGGTTTTCAAATAAGCAATAACTATGGTGAAACCATTTATACTGCAACAAGTGTTATCGTTGAAGCCGGGGAAAACTCCATAATGCATACTTTTATGTATGAAAGAAAGGAATAATATAAAATGAAATATACAAAAAAATTTATGATATTGGTTCTTTTGATAGCGGGACTTATTTTAGGAATATCCTATATGTTTACAAGGTCAGATGAACAGCAGGAGAGTATAACTGGAACACTCACGCTTTCATCTGATGATAAAACAGAGCCAATAAATATAGGCGACAATGTGGATTTAAACTATAATTACATCACAAATCCAAACAAGCTAGATCAAAGAGACATATCCGCCGACGGACTTATCGTATTTGGAGACAAGGTAAATGAATACATGAACAAAATGGGATATACACGAACAGAACTTACGATTACCAATATAAAAAAAGAAAGTTCCATTTTAAATGCGGATATGCAGATCAATGATTCTTCTGAATATCTTCACGTTGAATATGATTATACAGCAAATGATTTTCAATTTAATATTTTCTCGATGTAACATTTTAAAAAGAGCCGAAAGGCTCTTTTTTTATGTCTTTCACACGCTATCTGCGTTTTATTGAGATAATTAAACGGTGCGTTTATAATCCTTTATATCTGTTTAATAATACACTAATCAACATATAAAGGAGGTGGAAATTCATGTATAAAGGGAGTGGCATATTTGAGCTGACAAAGAACGTTTTGCCCCGAAAAAAAATATTTGGAATACCAAGGCGAAACTGGATTGAATGCATCATATTTACTGGTGTTGTAGAAGCAGTCATATTTTCTATACCTTTTACCAAAACTGCAAGTTTTATGTTTTCTGCAGTATTTGGCGGCGGTGTTTTCTTTATCAGCCTGCGAGGTATCTACCGGAGATCAATTACACAATTCTTTTTTTCAGCAGTCAGATTCCATATGAACAAATGCATGAGGCATCTGCGCGGACCTGAATATATGAGAAAAGGAGGAAAATACGAAAATCATGAGTACGAAGACAAATCCGAAATGCAAATCCTCATCGAAAAAATCAAATCCGGTATCAATGAGTTCATTGCAGAATACAGCGAAAACTAAAATTGCAAATGCGTTGAAATCTTTGCAGAACATGGACACAAAGACTGAAAGGTCTGGGCAGAAAGGCACCGAAAAGAATATCGGTTATTCTGGGGCATCGCAGGATTGTGTCCCATTGAAAGATATCGTGAACGGCATATATATCACCGATGACAACCGTTACCTTGCCGTAGTCGAGATACTTCCAACAAAATATGACCTCAAATCGCCTCAAAAACAAGAATATCTGCTAAAATTATTCGGGGATCTATTCCGCAAAAAGCCTTATAAATGGCAGATGAAGACCATGAATGACATCGGAACCTGTAAAGACCTTATTAAAAACATAGAAACAAACTGTCCCAAACAGGATGATCCTAATGTCAGGGAATCCATGCATGCCTATATTAAGTTCATTAATTCCCTGATTGACCGGGGTTCTGTAGTAACTCGTTTCTTTTACATCTGGGAATATCATAATACCGATTTAGACAAGCCTACTCATGAAGAAAAAGTCCAGCAGATGATAGAAATTCGAAATGAAATCGTTGCAGGTTTTAATTCTGTCGAAGATGGAAATATAGCCTTATATCATGAAAATGAAAGCCTTTTTGTGACTGATTTCATATATAAGTTTTTTAACCGAAGGACATACGAAATTGAAACACTTCAAGAAAGATACAACAGGATGTCTGCAGACTATGAGCGTTTTAATAAAAAAACAGGTGCAAATAAAAAACTTACTTACAAAGATCTAGTTGCTTCAAAAGGAATTTATTTCATCGACAGCAGCTGCATGGTAATGGACGGCATGTATTACAGTTTCATCGGCATCATGGGCGACAGTTGGCCGTGTGATGAAGCAGTTCCGGCTGGATGGCTCAATACTTTTTCCTATGGGGCAATGGTAGATATTGATGTCATAGGAAAGATACTTCCTGAAGCAGCAACAAAACTCTTACTTAGCAAGTATAACGATCTTACGGAAGAAAGGGCAAGGAGTGCGCTGAACAAAGGAAGAAAAAAAGGTCTTACTCTTGCCGACAACTTTAATAATAATAAAGCAGTTCTCAATGCAATGAAAAAAGGAGAAGACTTATATGATGTTGCAATCATCCTTACTGTCCGGGCTTCAACAAAGAAGCTTCTCAAATCGTATATGAGGCAGATAAAAAAGCATTTAACTAACCAGTGCAAGATGAACATCTATGACAATATGTTTTATGTAGAAAAATACTTCAGCATGGTAATGCCTTTTTTAAACTTCAATGATATTTTTTACGAGCTTGCGCATAATACCCTGACTACAGATATTACATCCTTGTACAATCTGAAAACGAATACCATATATGATCCGTCCGGGTATGTGCTTGGCAAAGTAAAGAATGAAATTGTATGTATCAATAATTTCAATACCCAGTATTTTGAAAATGCAAACATGCTGATTTTTGGAACTACTGGGGCAGGAAAGACATATACGATTGAAAGTATTGGACACCGGTTGTATATGCAGGGAATAAGATGTTATTTTATCATTCCCAAAAAGGGATTTCAGATGAAGAATAGCTGTACCATTGTAAATGGTCTTTTCGCTTCAATTGGTCCGGGTTCTAAGTTCCGGATCAATGTAATGGAAATCCGTAGCGAAGGAAAACTGGACGAATCAAAAGTTAAAGATGATACGGTCATTAATTCCAAGAGTCTTCTTGCCAAGCAGATCAACGATATGATCATATGGCTGAATCTGAACCTTGACACAAGCATGACTCTAAAAGAATACAACCGGCTGAATGTCATTCTGACAGATATTTACAACGACTTTGGGATTACTGATGATAATGATTCCATATTTGAGGATTTAAAAACGAAGAAGTTGAAAAAGATGCCGATCTTGGGAGATTTATATGATCGCATTGTAAATATTCCAGAACTGTCAAGGATTAAAGATTCCCTTGAAATCTATATACATGGTAACTGCCAGAACATGAACGGACAGACCAATATTGACTTAGAGAATCCCTACATTATCTTTGACGTAGACGAAGATAATATTGGAGAACGACTTTTAGCCGCTTTTCTTTTTCCTGTGTACAAGTTTGTATATGGCATTATCAAGGCAACCTCTGGAATGAACGACAATGTTTCAACCGGAATGAACAGTACATCTGCATTTTATAGTGTTAGCAGTGCTGTTTTCATGGACGAGGTTTGGAAGATGATGAAAAACCGCCAGAGTGCGGAACAAATACAGAACATGGTCAAGTTGATCCGTGGCTACGGTGGTGCAACGATCATATCAACACAGCAGGTATCTGACTTGCTTGGCGAAGAAATGAAGGAATATGGAGAAACGTTGCTGGCATGTAGTGCTATTACTTTGCTTAAAAAGATCAAACCTCGTGAAATGCCTTACATCCGTGAAAACTATTCCTTGACTGATGAAGAAGCAGAAAGAGTCATTCATTTTAAACGTCAGCAGGGATTACTTATCACAAATGGCGATAACATGGAAATTACATTAAATGCTTCACCGAGAGAATATGCTGCATTTAATGACGGAACCGATAAGCGTTACGGAAAACAGCACATTGTATGATGCTGAAAATATACGTATTCCATATCATAAGTAACACAACTGGCACAATTATATACACAATCAATGCCATATGTATCTTTTGAAACCTTTTTAGTACAAATGATATTACTAACACATTTGCATACATATGGGTTTGAAAAAGATACATACGAGCAAAAATAAGATACATATGAGCGAAAATATGTAGAAAAGGAGAATATATGAACAGTCTAATATCAGAAACAGAAGAAAAATTTACTACCGTCATCAATCATATTGGGTGTATGTCTGAATGGCAGGCAAAACACATTTTAAAAACATACCTTAACTGTAGTGCACAGCAGGCAAACTCCGTACTGAATAACCTTAAAACTTTAAAGTATATAGATTACAGTGCAGTAGCAAAAGCATATATTTCAGGATCAAAAAGTCGTGATGTAAGCTCAAAAGTAGATTTTAGAACAATCGAAAGTTTTGATATCTGCCTTGATTTTGTTAAAGACTTTGAGGATCTTCAGTTTATTTCCATTCCAACAGATGGCTTTGACCTTATGTTTATTGGAAACAATATCTTTTATAAAACAATCCACCTTACCGCCAATGAGCTTTATAAAGTCGGCATGCTTCAAAATAAATATTACGATGCTGTTCGGCTTCCATCCGGTAAAATCGAGGAAAGAATGGGCTATACAACAATGTTTGTGGTAAGCAATTCTGAAAATATAAATAATCTTTTAGATAAACTCATGGAATTGGAACTGACCATGCCGCACGTTATTGTCTACATTACAGGCGTAAATGATGAGGGTAAGTATAATTATAACCTCTATCAGCCTTAAAAGGTGAATTTCTAGCAAATTAAATTGCTAAAAACACACCTTATAAGAAGACTGATAAAAGGTGTGTTTTTCGATTTTAAAAAAAATATGGAAATGCACCTTTTAAAAGTGCCGTAAGCCAGAAAAATCAAAGGTTTGCAATTTCAAATCTGTGAAAGTTTAGATGTGTTGTACAGCAGAGGGCGTAAAAAGAGCCGAGGTCTCCGTGCAAGGGGGAACACCTGTGGAGCAGCACCGGAAAAGAGGAAATAAATGAGGGAACAAGAAGCGGACAGAAGCCCTGCGACAGAGACAAAACAAGAGACAGGGCTGGATAGTAGAGGACAGAGGACATCTGTAAAAAGGAATCGCCCTCCGTCCTATAATAAGGGATACCGGAATGAGATAGTGAAAGTATTACTGACGTGTGGCACATTCTCATACAAAAGTCTGGAACTGTACGGAGAAAAGAAAGAGATGTGCCGTAGAAAACTGAAAAAAATGGAAGAAGAAAATATGCTGGAGGAATTTAATGTAGAGCATAAAAAGATAGTTCGTTTTCGGAAGTTTGAGGCGAACCAGTTCAAAATAACAAAGGAATTATGGCCCGGCTACTATGGACACTATAATAACTACGGAATAGCGAATGCCGAAGCAATAGCAAGAACAGCGTCGAGATTAAGTCAGGCAGAAAAGGCGAGACGCGAAAGCGAGATTGTTGTTATGATGATAAAGGCGGGGGTAAAAACGACACCGGAGGACAAGGCGCGCATAAACAGTGAAAAGTGTATTGGAGAAAATGAAACGTGCTTTTATTCATCACTGGAAATAAAGGACACTGGCATGTTTAAACTCCGAATGGATAAGACAAATGAACAGGAAAGGGGGACGATCAACAGTCGGGTAATCGGGAGCCTGATTGGTTGTGGAGGGGTATATGCCATATACCACACAGGAAAACGTCCGATTAAATGGGCGAAGTCCGTAGAAGGGCAAATGGCATATGCGATATCGGTTATTGCAAGAGACCAATACAACGGCAATGTTCCGGCAGGAAGCATAAAGGAATGCATCGTAATCGGATACACCAATGAAGTATTTTACAAGATTGCAACATCCGAAAACAATGCAGTGCTCGGACTTAATAACGGCTATAAGTCTTTGTATGCAATCCCGTATGATAAAAATGGGCTAACCATAATTCAACAAATGATAAAACCAGAATGGAGAGAGAAGATGAAAAAAAGAGTACTGCCTGACCATGATCATGTGACAAACAATCTAGGGATAGAGGCAGATGGAATCAGAGGGGCAGAAATAGCGTTTCTTTTCTGCATACCTGATCTCAGCAGATTATGCAGGTTTCTCGCTGCGTTGGCTTTTTCGGCAGGACAGATCACAGGCGAGATGCATTATGTCATATACTGCTTTGATTTCCAGAAGGAACTTGTAGAGCAGCTAAATGACGGACTTGCGGAGATACGGACTGTAGGCTTGGAAAAAGCCATACTACCCAGCTAGTTTTTGAATACAAAGGAGAGAATCAAAAAAATGGAAATAGCTATCAAAGTAGAAAATCAAGAGGAATTAGAATTATTCAACAAAATGTATGGACAAGAAGCTGTCAAAGCCCCTGCCTTGTATGTCTATGTAAATGGGATATACATGGAGAATAATATCGAAGACCAGAACTTTCTAGAAGCGATAGGCTATAGAATCATAGGTGTGAGGTAAACATGGATATATTAAATTTTAAAATAGCAGATGATGCAGATGAAAACTCGGTGCGTTTTGAAAGTCCGGACGGGCAGAGATACAAAGCAAAAGAAATGCTCATACTTTCGTATCTGCAGATACATACGCCGGCAGCAGTAAAATTTTATGGGGAAGAATCTCCATTGCTTCATGATATGATGCAGATTATTACGGACAGTGCCATTGCTGTCATAAATGATTCGGATAACGTGAAATGTTATAGAGAATTATGTGAAAACATACTTCAAACTGATTATCCTGACAAAAAAGCAGCCGCAGACGAGCTTCATAATATATGCCAGACACTTCTTCTTGGTTAAAACGGCAGGCGCGAGCCTGCCATATATAAGAGCTTTTTATTTGTTGTTATACGATATATTACACATGATACAGAAAGGAGAACCATGGATGAAAATAAAAATCCGTTAAAAGATTCACTTGATAAATCCGCGATTGGTCTTGCGGTAAAGCTGATCCGGGAAGTATGGGAGAAAAACCGGAAGCTAATATATATTGACCTGATCATAACGGCAGTCATAGCAATTGCTGTATCCGGTTATGTTTACGAACAGTCGCAGCTCCTTACAAGAGCAGTACGTTATTTCAGTTGGAGTGGGGCGATAGCCGGGGCGCTCACAAGATATTTCCTGCTTACGCTGATACTATTCATCTTACAGAATTACCTTGTCTACCGGGTAACTGCTTCTTTTCATAAAGAAACTGCAAGAGATAGTGAGAGGAATTATGACGCATCCCATGAGGGATATTATGGAACTGCCCGTGAAATGACACCTGAAGAAAGAGACGAGGTATTCATAAGCGGAGATTATTCTGATCTGAAGGATATCATCATCGGGGCAGACAAGGACAATATCATGAAGATGTACTCGCTCAATACTGAGGCGTATGGGATCAACCGGAACATCATTATCTTCGGTGCCCCCGGCAGTGGCAAGTCAAGATGCTACGGAATCCCGATCTTAATGCAGAAGATACGAATGGGAGAATCCTGTATCGTGACAGATCCAAAAGGGGAACTTTACAGGGAGACAGCAGCAATGGCAATGGCGCACGGCTGTATTGTAAAGATATTGAACTTCAAGCCGGAAAACATGCTCCATTCCGACACATGCGATTACATGAGTGTTATCGGAAGTAAAACATATGTTGCTCAGTCGTTCTCAAAAACTGTCATGGATAATACGAATGACGGAAAAGTTTCCGATTTCTGGACGGATTCCGAATTTAACCTGTTGATCGGGCTGTCACTGCTGATCACGACAGGAGATGGGTTCATGGGGCTTCCAAAGAACCTTACAAGTGTATATATCATACTCAACACAAACACCGTTGATTCCTTTGAAGAAATGGCGTCCTGTATTCCTGACATCCATCCGGCGAAACCTTTTCTTAACACATGGGCAAATGGGGATAAGACTGTAAAAGGAAATACATTTGCAGGATTGCAGATCCGGTTATCTTCCCTTGCAATGCCAGTCGTGCAAAGATTATGTTCCACGCCAGATATTGACCTGACACTTCCGGGAAAACAGCAATGTATCTACTACATTGGCTCATCAGATACGGATAAATCAATGTCTTATCTGGTAGCACTGTTCATTACGTTATTATATAACGCACTGGTGTCACTTGCGGATTCCACAGATGAAGGATATCTTCCTGTACGTGTCACTTTACTACTAGATGAACTGGCTAATATCGGGCGCATCCCGGATTATACTGAAAAACTCTCGACCTCCCGTGGCCGCCATATAGACATCATATCAATCCTTCAGGATCTCGGACAGTTGCAGAAAATGTACCCTGATAACGAATGGGATACTATTTTAAACGACTGCCACGTTAAGATCGTTTTAAGGGCAAACAATAAAACTACGTCTGATTATTTTTCTGATCAGTCCGGTCCGCAGACGATCGAGGATAAAGGAAAACGATACATGGAAAAAGCAGGACAGATCATTAAGGCGCATACGGAATACCAGATAACAGAATCACACAGTGAAAGACCGTTGTATACACCACATGAGATAAGGACTTTAGACAAAAAATGCGTGCTTGTGTTTGTATCTGGGGAAAACTGCATCAAGATGCAGAAGATCGATTATTCCAATCACCCGATGTGTAAGGAACTAAGAAAGTGGCCCGCAACAAAACATGCGCCAAAATGGATACTTGACATGCCAGAAAGTGAGCGCATTGAATTTGGTGTCTACAATGAGAAATACCGCAGGGAATATTATGATGATATTGAACTCTGCACAGAAGAAGATTTCAGACATCCTTGGACCACGGAAGATCAGGAGAGATTAGAAAAATATATTGAGAAATATGCAAAAAAAAGAGAAGCCAAGAAGAAAGAAGCCAAAGGAAAGGAAACTCCTAAGAAAAATAATACATCTGTAACTGTTCAAAAAGAAAATACTTCCGGGCAGATCCAGACAGACAATAGACAGGCAGTACCAGATCATGGCACGGTTTCTGGAAAAGGCAGACGCATTTCTGATCTGTCAGCAGAGTTGGCATTGGACGCTGCCACAGAGGGTACAACGACAGCCATTGGAAAAGAGATCCGGCAGATAAAAAATGGCATGCAGGCAAATGCTCCGGCAGAAAGGGAAGTGAGCATGCAGCAGGACATGTCAAATGCTAAACACATTTATGGTGTCACACGACATTCTGCTGCAACATCAGACATGCCGTTAGAAAATTCCAAAGTACAGAATAGACCAGAGCAGTCCCAGCAGAAAAATCACGGATACCAATTAAAGACACCGGACGTTTCAAAAGATCCGGCGGCTGTCAATACATCAGATGATGCAGGTCAGAAAGATCCGGAAACAGAATGGGATGATCTGAACCGGGCAGGAGAAAGCCTGAAAACAGAAAAGCCTGAAACCGTGAAATGGGCCAAATGGGTGAATGAGGATGAGACGGAAATCAAAACAGAGTCAGAAGCAGCAGAAAAAGAAACAGATGATGAAGCAGTAAAAGAACTGCTCCCTGACATTGGAGACATTCCTGATATAGAAATACCCGATTTTTCAGGATTTGATGACCTTGGATTTTCAGATGACGACCTGATGATGGATGAAGGCATGGAAGGAGATGACGATTATTGAAGAATGACTACATGATATTAAAACAGATTCGCTGCTATCAGGATGTAACGGTCTATCTCGTATCAGACAGACAAAGCAACCTGTATATTATCGAAGTGGAATACATTGACATACAGGCATATGGGTGGATCTATGACATCACAACATATGACCTGAAAACACTATGTTCCAGAAAATATACAAGGGTAAACTGGCAGGCAATGAATGGCGATCTTTTAAGATATGGCAACGGAATACTTTGCATTATGGATAAAGGCATCCTGCATTTAGAAAGCTGCAAGAGAGGAAGATGCATTATCGAACATTTCACAGAAGGAAAAAGAGTATTACTTATGAAGAAGACAGAGGACAAAACATTAATAGATCAAACACAGAAGTGAAAGGAGAAAACCATGAGATTATTTAAAAAAACTAAAGAAACAATGGGAACACAAGAGAACAGACCTGCCGTACAGCATGATCTGCCTAAAAATTACAAAGGAGCATATAAACTGCTCGGTAAAAATGTAAAAAAACCTATCGAACCAGCCGCAAGTAATACACTTGTGTTAGGTCCTCCAGCATCAGGCAAAACTTTTTCTTATGTTGCTTCGAATTTAAAAAAAGCAAACGATCATTCCAATTTTCTGATCTACACAGTAAAAGCAGATTCCAAACAATACAAAAAACTGCTTCCGTATCATACGATCATAGAAATTGATATATCCAAGCGCCAATTGGATTATATTTCTTTGATCACTAACACTGACGAAGCTGCTCGTTTTTTTGATATCCTTTATAAAACTTCTGAATCTGTTATCAGAGACAACGTGAGAGTAGATATGTCATATGCCTTAGAAGATGAAAAAGATCTTTTTGTCAAAGCAGCACAGTACAGTATTGAGACAGGATCATGCTCTTATGAACAGATTTTAAAAGAGATTGCTGATGTTGCAGAGCAGGACGACCGATTTACAGAAGCTGTTGTGACTGGATTGCAGACGCTCCTTGACCAAGTAAAACCGGATAAACAGTTTGTATCTGCAATCACGTCTATTATAAACAGCCTCAGAACCGTAAGAAATATTGCGGTTGTGTTAGTGGGTTCCTGTGATGTGGATTCGTATTTATACTCAAGCATGTTTCTTGACCAATTTGTATACCAGTACAGAAAACTATTGTTCAGCAGTGATGGATCTATAATAAACGTCGTCCGACTGATCATTGATGAGGCTGCTAGTGCTTATTGCGATTTTGATCTGCTTAGCGTAGATGCTGGCATCTGTCGTATCAGTGTTGACTTCATCTATCAGGACGTAAGCCAGATAAAACGCATGTATCCGGATGTATGGGAAGAAATCAAACAGCATGGGATCACAGGATATTTTGAAAATATCATCTGTTTTGGTGTCCCATCATATGAAACAGCCAAATTTATAAAAGACACTGCGGAACTGCCGGCCGGTTTTGATTTTAGTTTATTATCAAAAAGACAGGAACTATTATTTGGTCTGGAAACTGATTATAAATGGGCGGTAATTGATAAACCGGAAGCATGTGGAGAATAAAAGATGAAAAGCATAAAACAAAAGCATAAAAAGATGCAATTCAAACGCTATTTTTTCTTCATGTGCAGAAAAAGCGTGGCTATAGCTCTATGCACAGCCACACTCTTTCTATCTGCCATGCCATGCGCCGGTGCACCAGCGGCTTCGAAAGAAACAACGCTCACGGAGGATGTGTTAAACGCTGCGACACTGTTGGAGGAACTTTTGGACTTCCAATACGACTCCATGAAAGCGGATCTTTCCAGTCAGATAACGGAAAAAGGATGGAACCGGACGTTTACCATGCAGTCATTTGACAATGCAGGTAATCCTTTTTCCTGCCTGAACTATCAGGAGACGATTGCTGCCTTATGTGTGATAATGGCACACAGGGATATTCTGATCACGGATATAAACTTTGCAGATATGAATGTAGAAGAAGATACCGTGAATATGGAAGTTCCGTATAAAGTGACAAATTACAGCGAGACACAGGAACCGGGAATATATATAAAGGACGGCATACGCTATATCACGGAATCCGGCACATACGATACCTATACACTTGGAGAAGACGGATATTACCATGTTTCCGGTACAGAAGAAATCATGCTTGATACCGAAAATGTGGCGTATGGATCTGTTACATTTTCTTCCACAGATCCTGCATCCATGCTCTCATCCTGTGGAATGTCTCTAAGTGACTATACCGAAGAATATGAAGACCGGCTGCTGCGCATACAGACCGGAGACTATACAGAACAGGGTATTGAACAGAGTGTATTTTTAAATCTTATTAAAGAACAGCTTATCGGAGAGGATGAATCAATTGCTCTGGAATCCGCGCTGTCTCAAACTGCCGGAAACAGGAACATTATCATAAATGTTGCTGCTTCACTGATAGGACAGGTTCCGTACCAGTGGGGAGGAAAAGCAGCTCGTGCCGGATATGACAGTACATGGTGGACGTTTGACGATTCCGGAGTACAGAAAGGTCTTGACTGTTCAGGATTTGTACAGTGGGTATACATGAGTGCCGGATATACTGAAGATACTTATGTTCCAATGATATCAACGTCCAGTATGTTAGCTTCTCTGGAACATATCAGTTCAGAAGAATTAATGCCGGGAGATATCGGTATCATGCATGACGGAAGTGATGAACGCATCAATCATGCCGGGATTTATCTTGGCAATGGCTACTGGATACACTGCAGCAGTTCCGCAGGTACTGTAACGATAAGCCAGTTTGACTTTAAAGTATATCTGCGCACTGCTGGCATAGATGATTCTTTAATGTCCGCTCCTGTTTATGCATCGCTAGCGGATGATATATCTACATACAGTGAGCAGGACATTTATCTGCTCGCACAGACTGTATGGCATGAAGCAAGGGGAGAGGGCATGAATGGATGGATTGCAGTAGCAGAGGTCATTTTAAACCGTGTCAACAGTACAGCTTATCCAGACACCATAAGCGAAGTCATATATCAGGGATCCGACGGCGGAAAAGAGCAGTTCCAGAACTCATCAGAGATCAGTTCATGTACTCCGTCAGCGGCAGCAGTTGCAGTCACCCGAATGGTTGCATTGGGCAGAACATCCATTCTGAATGATCCGGATGTTTTATATTTCCGTAATCCGGGAGACATAAACGACAACAGTGACTGGGGGAACTGTCTATTCTATACAAGGATTGGAAACCATGCCTTTTATCTGGCGCAGGGAGCAGCACGTCCAACGATTGAGAAAAAGGAAGTACCTTTAACATCCGGCACGACAGAAACAGAAGTGCCGCAGCCTCAAAAAGAAGATTCTTATCAGCCTGCCCTTGAAGAAAGCAGCATCATCAAATCCGAAGGCGATATCCCGGCGGAGCGGATCAGAAACATAGAGGCAAATTATGAAAAGATACCGGAAAATGTCAGAAAATGTCTGATTGATTCCGGGTGGTCTTATATCTGCACAGACAGTGATTTTGGACGGCAAAATGGAATCAATGGCTCTATCCTTGCACTAACGGTGTGGAATACAAAAACAATCTACATCGACAACCGCAAGGCGGCAGAGTCAGCCATCATCCATGAAACAGGACATGCAGTAGACAGCTTAAACCGGGGATGCTCTTTTTCTGCAGAATTTTTCAGCATTTATCAGACAGAAAGAGATGCTTTCTGCTCGATATGGAATACGCACCATAGTAACACGGACACATCCGTGGAATACTTTGCAGAATGCTTTAGTGCCTACGTCCAGAATCCGTCCTTATTATCAGAGCACTGTCCGGCAACATTCGCCTACATTGACAATCTTGTCAAGTTAATGCAATCATGTTAATATATCTTCTGCAACTGATAATACTTGAAAAACATGTACCGTCAGTTCCAAACATTCCTTTAAACCGTCATGTTCCACCATGGCGGTTTTTACTGCCGGTTTGTTTTATGAAATCAATCACGGCAGAAAAATACACCTTTTATGGATTTTATACTCATAATTTGGTATAATGAGCAAAGCAACCAAAAAAATGAGATCATATGATACAGATACAGGCATAAGGAGAGATAATGCAGGAGACACAGCAGTACAGCCTAGAGCAGACTTCCAAAGTAATTGCTGATTATTTAGGAAATACAATAAAAGAGTACTTCCCATTATTCATAAATGAAAACAGTCTTCCGGTACATGAAATAATTGACGCATGGCTATTTGACAATGGCATGGATAATGAGATCACGTTAGACCGTGTGATCATGTATATCCTTGACCAGTATGCAGCCATACCGGAAAAAGAAGCCTATCTTCAGGTAAAATCATTAAAGAAAAACCGGAAAGACTACTTTTACCGCACGATACGGCAGGAAACCGGGGAATTGAAACCAACCCCGAACAATCCGAAGTTCATCGAAACGGAATGGGCGAAGCTGAACGATCCATATATCCGTTCCTCTAAAAATGCAGAGATAACGCTAGGCTCAAAAGAGGAATTTTTTGAGACAAGGAAAGAACAGATCCGGACATGGTTTAAAAATCCAGAATCCTATCTCTTTGAATTTCTGTATTTTAACACACTCCCGGCAAAGCGCAGGGTGAACAGTTTTTTACAGGATCTCTCTGTCGATGTATATACACTGATCTGTAATGATTTTTACAGGAACAAATTCGGGTTCATGACTAAATCACCTGACTTAAACTTCGGTATCACGGACCTGCCGATCGTTAATTGGCAGTCCTCCACTCCGAAGCTGCAGTTTGAGGCAGCCGATAACCGCATCAAGGTGTTCGAAGTCTTAAAAGAAGAAAATGATTCCACAGTGCGCATCATTGTAGATGAAGTGGCAGCAGACTGTTCGACGGAAGATAAAAAGGAAACGGCTATTTTAAAACTGGAAGAAGAATACAATGCCGGAACAAGAGTTAAAACGCTTGATACGAAAGACCTTGCTATTTATTCCGTCATATTCAATGATATGACGATCGAGTCCGCAACATCTGACGCATTGAAAGTAACGCTTCCGGATCTGGCCGGAGATCTTTATGGTCATGATGCGCAACTCACAAAGAAAATGTATTCAGATCTGCTGAACAGACTTAACAAGCTTGCGCACATGAGAATATCTTCGACCGTGCAGGATGAAAACGGCAATCTGCTTTCCGATTCCGTTATTTCCTTTTTTGATATCGTGATCTCGATCAACTCAGATCCAGACAAGGCCGGAAACCGCAAGACATTAAAGACCATCAAAGTAAGTGAAAACTCATCATTAAGAGATTTTTCAAATCTCGGAATACATGAGTTTATCAATACTGATATCACGATCATGCCAAGTTTTTATACAAAGGATATGTGGAAGAATAACGTACACAACCAGATCTCCACACACCTTTACAAAAAAATAACATCATCAAGAGGCAAAATGGTATCCCAGCTTCTTCAGGAGGAGCGCATGCGCATATATCCGGACACACACACTACGATCTCCATCAAGTACTTTAAAGATAAGATACGTGTTACCAGTCGGAATAACGACCGCATCAAAAAGGAGATAGCAGCAGAAATGACAGAGCTTCTTGATGCACACATCCAGATCGCAGATTTTCATTTCAACCGGAATACCATTGATATTGATTTTCTGCCTCTTACAAAAGAGGAAAAATTATTCTATAAAGTATGATGACGATACACCTTTCTGAAATTTGGAAAGGTGTATTTTAGTTTGTGAGATTACATTTTAATCTGTAGATCATATGTTTTTGTCTTCTTTAAGCCTATTTAATCTGTAGAAATGATGTTTTTGTCTATTTTAATTCATTTTAATCTGCAAAACATACTATTTTGTCTGCTTCTGGAAATTTTAATCTATAAAATGATATTTTTTGTCTACTTTTGTTGGATTCTCTGTTTAATCAGAATCCGGGAATACTTCAATCCCTTTAAATTCGGGCGTTTCAGGATCCTCATAGTGATGTTTTCTTTTTCATTTATAAAACAAGTTTTTCTGTCTACATCCTGTTGTAGCATACAGGTTTTCAAACAAACGTTCTTAAATTGCTTCCAAACACCGTATTTTAATCTCCAGAATATGATTTTCTGTCTACTTTTTATCGTTTTAATCTCCAAAACTGTATTTTCTGTCTACTTTTTAAATTTTAATCTGTAGAGACACATATTTTGTCTACTTTTTGCAATGGAATTTCAGCTGTTTTGAATGGAAAGTGTGGAAAACATCCGTAAAATGTCCGTAAAATAAAGCGTTTCTCAATTTTAATCTCCAGAACACTGCTTTTTGTCTAAAAAATTTTTTTTAAAAATTTTATTTTTTTGATTTCCGTTTAAACAGGGGCTTTCGGGCTGACATGCCTGATTTAATCAATTTTAGAAATACCGTATTTCTGCGGTTTCCAGCCTTTTAATTTCTGAAACGCTACTTTTTGTCTATTTGCAAAAGTATTTGAAAACTGCTATATTCGGTACAGATAAAAAAAAGAGCAGGAATCTGGCGGGATTTCTGCTCGACCGGATCAATCCGGAAATACCTAAAAATAAAGGACAATAATAAAAGATTCAATAAAGCTGCAATAAAAGATACTTTGTTCATGGCAGGATACCAGAATGGAATCCCGGCATGTTTATTTGTGAACTTATTAAATGCCCTTTGTTCATAAGTATTATACTATACCGCACAGAAATTTTCAAGGAAAGGAGGCGAAAAGATGGCAGATAATATCGACGAAATTATGGGATGCGGCAAGATTTCTTTAGCAAATGTGACGAAACTCATAAAAAGAGACGGTGGGGCATCAAAATATGAGATCATGACCTATGTTTTTTTAAGTCAGATTGCAGACAGAACCGGAAAGGTAGAGCAGTATCGAACCAAGCAGCTTTCCGGTATCATTGGATGCGATCCTCGTACTGTGTTTGAGATTTTAAAGAACATGGAAACAAAAGGACTGATCCGATTAAACTATTACAAAGATCAGAACTGGTCCGGCATCCGTGACATAAAACTTACTGGAAATGACTTTTCTAATGTCGTTAACTTTAAAAAGCACCGTTATATCAGCACATTTTATAAATTCTTTGACATGTCTGATGAATCAAATGTGAAAAGATTAAATGGACTTACTTTATATGCCATCCGCCTTCTCATTTTGATCTTGACAAAATACAATCCAGAAAACGGACTGCGTGTTTCCTATGACCGCCTGCGCCGTGAGCTTGGTCTTGAAAAACGCAGCCTCATTGACGGATACATGAAAGAACTGGAGACGATGCTTGGAAGCGGGTTTTATCATTCCTCGAAAAGAGAGCGGTTAAACTATGGCAATATCTACATATCTCCCCGTGTGACCATGCTTGTGCCGGAGCGTTCTCCTTCTGACAGGCAGATGAGCTATTTTAAACATCATTTGAAAAACCTCATGGAAAATGAGAACATGACGATCACAAAGGAAGGAAGTTTTATGGAATATGCAAATTACCTGTTCAGTTCCATCTATTCCTTCATGAAATCATCAAACATTAGATACCGGCAGATAGAAGAAAAAATGATACAGTCATTCCAGACTGACGGCGGTTTTATCGGCTGGCTTTCCTGCTATCATGCAGCGAACGAAATAAAAATACTATGTAATAACGGATAGATTAATCAAAAAGGCTGTGGATAACGGTCTTTTTGCAGTGTCACAAAATGGCAGAAAATTCCTTGGAAGAAATAGAAATAAATGGAAAATCAAAGAAAAAGCAGGTATTGGTGCTTTTATTTTTTTACGAAAAATTAAAATGAAAAATGGAAGATGCTAAAATGAAAATAAAAAGATTTTAAGAAATTCGAAATGTAATATGAACAGCCTTAAATGACGAATGAAATGAAATGCAGATCTCCGGACTATCCGCTTAAAATGCCATAGACACAGGGGATTTGCCACTTTTTCTTTTTCTAACATACATTTATACCCACTCTTATATATATAGTTATATGCAGATGCCTGCAAAAATATCCACTGGCTGAGACGTAAGCAAAAATTATTGATTGTAAAAATCATTCATTTTGTTGCAAAAATAAAATTCATATGGTAAAGTGGCATCATAAATAAAATTCAATTAATAAAAAATATATTAACTGGCAAACTCGGCTCCTTTATGGAATTACGTGTTTGCTTTTTTTTATTAATTACAGGGCGGACAACTGTTTCCATCCTGTTTTTTATTTACCGGAGATTATGTCCGGCATAGATAACAAAAATTTCGGTTAAGATGGGAACCGGGAAACTTTGATTTCCGAAGCTGCAGATGCACCCAGTTATTTGTTTTCTGTGCAGGACTGATCACCCGGGCACAAAATAAAACGAACATCCGTATAATGCAGATACGGCAACTCCTTTCGCACGGCAAAGCAAAAAGGAAGACATATTGCTCACCATGTTAATGGTGTCAAATCGCGAACTCCGATATGGAGAGCGTCACCGTCAGGTGCTTAAACTATCAATTGAGCGCCTTATAAGGGACGCTCCATATTTCGCCGGATAACGGCAGGAGGTATATATATGACAACATTAACAAAATACTTTGAAAACGCAACAGTTAACGTAGCTAATCCAGTAGAATTTGCAAATGAGATGGCGATCGTGAAGCTCATCCGCTCCGCTGAAAGCCGGTTCGAAGCTTTAAATGAGGCTTTGAACACAACCTCAGACGACAAGTTCTACGGGCAGAAAGGTTTCCGGTTGGTAGAGATGAGAGATGATAGTCTCATCTCAGACCGTAACCATGCAGCTTTATACGCTTGCAAAATCATTCTCGCGTTAAATAGCGAGGTAAAGATGGCAACCGGAACTCCATTCTTAAGAAGAAGATATAACCTCAATATCCGATTCAACCAAATGGACATTACGGAGCTTGAACTCCTAATGGCAGACTTTGATAACTGCTTTGAAGAAGCAGTAGAGGAGCTTAGAGCCGCCATTTAAACAAAAAAATACAGCCACCAGAATATCGGTGACTGTATTTTTTTATATTTATAAGGGAAAAATTATGAAAACCTCCATTCTCCAAATGAAAGTCGTGTTTATTCGGTTACTTCTTCGACATTATAAGTACATTCAATTCCATTGTTATCTAGGCCGGCACTGACGGCTCTTTCAACATCCTCTACTGTTGAAGCATCATATACCTCGATCGTTATTGTAATTGTCTTCATATTCATCACTCCTCGTATAATTCTTTCATTAAAAATTCAAATTTCTCTTCAAATTCTAAATGTTCAGTATTCACGCTTTTCATCTTATCTGCGTCTGATGTTCTGCACCTCACGTGCATCTCTCATTTTCTGGAATTTACTGTCATTTGGAATGCTGGCGCCGTCTTTTTCAAGCAGCGTGCGGATGTCGTGTCTTGCCACAGCTTCAAAATCTGTTTTCTGGATCTGTTCGATTTTTGAAACGAGTTCAGGATCATCCGTTGAATCAAGTACACGTTTATCCATTTCCTTAAAGTCCTGCTCAATCTCTGACTGATGTGCCAAGATCTCATCAATTGTGAAGGTTTCTTTTGTATCTAAATATCCCATATGGATCACCTCTCTTCTCTGTCATGTATATTATAACATAATTCAACATATAAGTAAAGCATTAAATGAAAAATAATGCGACTACATAAATTATTCATTTTATTGAAAAGACATACATCCGGAAATTGAGAGAAAAGCTTATCACAGTACATTTAAACAGAAAATTAACGTTTATTGCAAAAATAAAACTCGTTGTTATAATTGGACGCAAAATAGGCAACTTATAGTTATTTTGAGGAAAGGAGAGGCAGATTGTATATTTTATATAAATCTGTAAGTATGGAAAATGAAAAAAAGATTTTCACCAAAGCAGTTGCTGCCTTCAAAAAAAGTCATTATGGCAATAGCTGCGGCTGCATGCGTCACGGCGTTTTCAATTGGAGGGGTGCATTATTATAACACTAATCTGAAAGAGACAGCGACAACAGCAACGTATTACAACCAGTATCTGGCAGCAAGTGGAGCAGATGAAGTAATCACGGATCAGGTTAAGGATTATATCTCAAATTACTTCCAGACCATGAATGTGAAAGAATTTATTTCACAGGATGAAATGGCACAGATAATTGCACAGATTTCCACCGGTGTCATGAACCGACTGCCGACCGATACACTTTCATCCGGGCAGGAACTGAAAGTAAAGGAAATGATATCAAAAGCGGTCATTGAAGCAGCAAACGATAATAACAATCAGGCTACCGATAATACCGGGGCAGATGCGACAGTGATCACGGAGGAATTGCAGTCATACATTAAGACAACGATCGTTCCGAACATTACAGCGGAGATACAGATCAATCAGGGAGCCATCGACGATCTGAAAAAATCGCTTGCGGATCTTTCGGAAAAATACAAGGGAAATCAGAAAGAGTATGACGCATTGATCGACAGCATCAGTTCGAAACTTGGAAAGCTGGATAAAAATGGAGCTACGAATGATGATGTTGCAAATCTGAAAAAAGACCTTGAAAAATTATCAAAGGTTCTGGGCGATTATAAGTCCTCTTCAAGCTCAGATGTCACGGACGTCTCGAAGGAACTGGAGGCAGCTAAAAAAGATCTTCAGTCTAAGATCGATAAATACACGGAAGTATCGGACGAGCAGTTTACACAGATGAAAGAAAATCTGGCAGATTCCATTGAAAGAAGTGATGGAATGCTTGACAATCAGAAAAAAGATCTGATAAACAGAATAAATTCATTATCAAATGACAACGTTACGAACCTTGCAGATGCAAAGAAGGAGCTGCAGAATGCGATCAGTAGCGTGGATGCATCACAGTCCGCCGAACTGCAGGATGCAATCAATGAGCTGACAAACGGAACATTGACGGATCTCATTAATACGGTCGCAAAAAATAAAAATGATCAGGATCAGGTAAATGTTGAAACTAATGAAAAAATCAACGATCTGACAAAAGTAACTTCGGATCAGTTCAATTCCATGAAAACAAGCCTCATGGATCAGATCAACCAGAACAAGCAGTTAAGCGATGCAGATAAGGCAGCTCTTGAAACAAAATTAAATGAAGCAAGCAGTGACAATGTAAAAAACCTTGCAGATGCAAAGAAGGAGCTGCAGAATGCGATAGCCTCAGCAAATACTTCTCAGACGGACGCTTTAAATAATGCAATTGATAATCTGACAAGTGGAACGATCACAGATTTGTCAAACAGTGTGAATCAGAACAAAGCGGCGCAGGATGCAGTGAATACCAGTGTGCAGACATCGATCGACGATATTAACGGTCAGTTAAATGACTGTACAGTAGAATATAAAAACGGACATTTCTACATTACCTACAATAAAGGCGGTGCAGATTCAGTGTCAAAAAAATTGGATTATGCACCATAAGGTTGAATACCAATGATGGTGCATCGCCTAAGACCAGTGATATTCAATGTTCTGCCACATCTTATGGCGGCGGTCCATATGAAATAGAACTGGAAAATCAGGCAGACAGTATTTTACTTACTCCGACCAGAAACGGATGGTCATTTGTAAACTGGCAAGATGCAAATGGTGTCGAGTTGTCGGTGGATAATCTCATAGACAACCAGACATATTACGCACAGTGGATTGACGACATCAAACCAGCGCTGAGTGTACAGGTAACAGCAAATGTTGCATCAAAACAGACAGCAACAATTACTGCAACAGATGCCGGAAGTGGAGTTGCAGCCTATTATATTGGAAAGCAGAACCCGGCGACAACCTCTGTAAACTTCACAAGCTCTGCATCGGGAACATATACCGGTAGTATCACATCAGATTCCACTTGGTATTTTGCAGTTAAAGATGCGGACGGAAATATGCAGGTTTCAAGCAAAGATTTCTGTAAAGTCATGTTCGGACTTACATCGGGAGAAACCATATCACCAAGTACGATCGTGATTGAAAAAGGAAAGCAGGTGACATTGCCGAATCCATCAAAAGCAGGATATTCATTTAAAGGATGGAGCAACGTGCAGAATCCGGATATTGCCAATATATCTACATTCTTTACGAAGGTAAAGGTAGACAACAGCATGACCGTTTATCCTTGCTTTGTAGATGATATAGCTCCTGTTCTAACAGTAAATGCTGCGACAGGAGGAATTGGCTCTAGTGGAACGATCTCGATTACAAATGCAACTGAACAGGGTAGTGGCATTGCAGGATATTATATCGGACAGACAAAACCGAACGCTTCAGGAAGCAATGTAACCTTTGGAACAACCACCTCGGTAACGGTAAATAATTCCGGTGCATGGTATGTGGTAGCCAAAGATAAGGCAGGAAACTTATCAGGAGTACAAAGTTTTGTATATTATCAGCTTACATTAAATGCGGATGGTGCTACAAATTACACAAGTAATTCGGCATTTATCAAATCTGGAACGACAGTAGCTTTACCTACTGGACTTACCAAGACAGGATACAAAGCAGATACTTGGACGGGTGGAATCAGCAGCATAACAGTGAGTGGAAACGGCAGTTTATTCCCAGATTGGATAGTTCCGCCAGTTGGAGTAATTCGGAATGCTCCATTGGGATATCGTGATGATTTCTATTGGACTAATACCACGGGTAGAACTGTAACTGTTACGTATTTAATTCAACTATATGGAACAGAAAGTGACTATTGTTATTGCTCTATTTATGTAGGACCTGGTACAGATGATTCACAGCCTGTTGTCTTTAATGAATGTGGTAATAGATATTACAATGGTTCTTTCGATGTCCCAAACGGATATATTTTACATGTTAGCAATCAAAAGGATATAAAATGTACCATTCTTCAGTTAACAGGCAATTAATACTAATTTAACTGTTAATATTCTGTATTTACCATAAAATATACATGTAATGATATATACGAATGGTAATTATAAAAAGGGCGTGTGAAAAAACGAGAGTTTTTTCATTCGTCCTTTTGCTTATAGTTATAAT